>ERZ772997.1-NODE-1-length-235074-cov-14.1025_pt1 | contig 235074 bp, 214 predicted proteins | sample MGYA00511127_ERZ772997 | MGnify/ENA primary metagenome ERZ772997 (study PRJEB29015, sample SAMEA2738070) | human oral metagenome | biome: human oral; feature: human-associated habitat; material: saliva | place: China | collected 2215 ... | reverse complement strand
GCCGCTAAAGTTGTTGGTGTTGACCCTGGTCTGTTAGCTGGTATGGCAGCACAAGAGTCTGGCTTCCAACCTGGTATTCGTGCAAAAGGTTCTAGTGCGACTGGTTTATTCCAATTCCTTGATGGTACTTGGAAACAAATGTTAAAACAATACGGCCCTAAATATAATATTCCAGCAGGTACTCCTGCCACCAATGGTGCAGCGAATGCTATTTTAGGTGCCCAATATGTTAAAGACAATATTGAAGCATTAAGAAAAGTAACCAATAATGTTCAACCAGGTGATGCTTACTTAGCACACTTCCTAGGATTAGGTGGTGCGAGAAAAGCATTAAAAGCTGGCGATAATGTTTCCTTTGCTTCATTGTTCCCAGAAGCAGCAAGAGCGAATCCTGCTTATTCTGGTACAATTGGTCAAGTACGTGCACAGTTAACCAATAACATGTTCGCTAAGCATCGCTCATTTGGCGTAGATGTTCCAATTGGTGGTACAAACACCAGTGCTGGTTCAATGCCTAGTGGTGGTGTTGATCCTAATATAGCTGGTAAATCTACTAGATACGATTGGGCTAACTCTGGTTTCAGTAAGAGTACAATGGCTCCAAATAAAGAGTATTTAGATAAGATGAAATCATACGACGCTGCTCGTAAGATGATTAATCAAAGTACTACAATGACAGCTGCTCAAAAACAAGCTGCATTAGTTAAGATTAACAACGATGCTAATGAATATGGTAAACAATGGGCAACAGCTAATGGTGTTCCTGAGAATGCCGGTAAACCACAAGGTAATGGCAGTACTCCTTGGATGGACGCTGCTTATAAATACTTGGGTTTGAATGAAGTTAGTGGTGACAGTACTGTAAGACAGTTCCATGCTGTTTGTGGTTTGAAAGCCGGTGGTAAAACACCATGGTGTGCATCATTTGTAAGTTATATCTTAGAATCTGTAGGTATTCGTTCTACTAAAAATGCTGCAGCGATTTCGTATAAGAACTGGGGACAACCAGCAATACCTGGAACATACCCATACGGTGCTGTACTTGTCATTAGATTCCATAACGGTAATCACGTAGCATTCTGTTTAGGTGAATCAGGTGGTAAAGTAAGATACATTGGTGGTAACCAAGGCGGTGCAAGAGCAGGTAACAATGGTGGTGCAGTAACTGAATCTAGTTGTACTAAAAATATGGTTATTGCTGTACGTCTTCCACCTGGCTATAATGGTAGTGCAAAAGCACCTGCTTCTACTAGTTATAATGGTTCTGTAGCTAATAAAGTATCCTTACCAAAAACGACACCAGTACAAGCTTCTACACCTAGTGCAAAAGCTAAGAGTAAAGCTAAATCCGCAGCAGCGGCTAATGTCGATTTAAACAGTAAACTCAAAATACAAACTGGTTCTAAATCTACAGGTGATTTAAAAGGTTTAGATGCTAAGACTTCACTGAAGAATGCATTGGCTAAATCCCAGTCAGGAGAAAATGAAGTCCATATTACCAAATCTACCAATACTGGAGATATATCTGATTTGACAGGTATGGTAACTGATCTTAGCACATTAACCAATGGTCACTTAAATTCAGATGGTACTTCAGCAAACCAACCAGAAGACAATGTAGCTAAACTTCAAGCTTCTATCCGAAATATTCTAAAACACTTTGGTGAAAGAAGTGATTCTACCATGGTAGAAACTACTTTGAATAAAACTAAAGAAGCTCGTATAAAATACAAAGAGCAAATGGATAACCATTCTATTTTAGATAGTGCATTGAAGACAGCTAAAGCCGAACTGGATAAAGTTAATGTATCTGAAATGAAGAATGTTTCTGAACAAGCAGCTAAGAAATCAGTAGAACATTCTAAAACCATTAACAATGTTGCAGAAGATATCCTTAAAGAGAATAAGAAACAAACAAAACTCTTGACAGATATTTTAGATGAATTAAGGAAAGGCAAGAAAGAAATTTCTTCTAATGATTCTAAAATCACTGCTAGAGATAAGGTGAATTATTCTAGCGAGTTTAGAACAAACCCAAAATTAAGTGAATCACCAGTAGACATGAGAAAAGGTAACCAATAAAGTAATCAGACTACCGCTGTATATACAGCGGTAGTCTATTATTTTCTATGATTGATAAATAGGAGTAAAACATGAGCGACATAAGCGAAAACATGAATCCTTATAAGGACGTACACAAGAGAGTACATGAAGTAAATGGTAAAGCAGCACCCACTAGGTCAAGTTATTTTAATGATAAAAACTGGGTACGCAGTATCTTCATGATTAACCAAGAAACATTAGATGGCGCTTCATTAGAAACCAGAACATGGAGTACATCTGATTCTAAATTCCAAGATACAGCCCCAGGTGGCTCTTTAGTCATTAACCCATTACCACAACCTTGTTTGTTTACAGACCCTATGTCAGATACACATTGGTTAAAAGCAAGAAAAGGTGCAAACGATGATGGTCTAAGTCCATACTTTTCAGAAACATTTGATGATAATTATAGACAAGTAACATTTAGGTTTGGTACATTGGCATTTAACTCGTTAACCAGTTATTTGTTTGGTATGTTCCACCCAGGTGCGGCAGCATTTATTAATAAAGGCTTGATTAATACTTTATTATTTAAATTAGGTCGATTAATTGGCCATGCTGTTTCTATTATTACCTGGCCATTAGCTTTAATTAGTATGTTAGGTAAAGCCAAGAACTTCTTCTTACGTGTACCTACTTCTAAGTATGCTTACTTAAAACCAAACATGCCACTATACTGGTCATCTGTACAAACTATTTGTAACCACTTCTTAGTAGACTTAGGTTTGATTCACCGTGGTACTGGTACAGACGAAAATGGTAATGACATGACTCTTGGTGAAGATGACATGAAGTGGGACGATAAGAATGTTAAAGCCATGAAAGCACTATGGCCTAATACATTCGGTGGTAATGGACATTTAAACCAATTCTTAGATGGTGCATTAGGTAAAATTACAGGTTACGAATCTGGTGCTCAGTTTGACGTATTTGCTGTAGCAACACGTGCACAGCGTTTAGCACACGCACGTTATAAAACATTAGAAGAAATTCAAATGGCTACAGGTACTAAACTAGACTTAAGACAAATGCTCCATACTTCTTATCGTAATAGGAATGGTAGGACATCTTTTAAGTTAGCTGATTATATTTCTAAATGGACTTCCATGGCTGCCGATGGCGGTGGTGCTATGTATAATTCAGATAGGCCTGGTGAGAATGGTGAACCACAACAAGACGAAAGAGAGAAAGCAAATAAAAGCGACATTGGTGATACCCCAACTTTCAATAGCGTAAGTAATGATGGTTTCTGGAACTTCTTAGAAGAAGAGTTAAGAGAAGGTGGTGCATTTGTTAGTTTCCGTGTAGATGATACAGGTGCTGTTTCTGAAACATTCTCTAACAACTACAAAACATCTTCATTAATGGAAAAGATTAACAGTATGGCTTCTACTGGTCGTTCCACTTACTTTGACTTAGCAGGTGGTAATATTGGTGATGATGCTCTTACCAATACAGTTGAAGCAGTAGTAGGTGGTATTAAATCTATTGCAACAGGTATTGTTTCTACAATTGGTTTAGGTGGTTTATTGGTTGCAGGCGGTGGTGGTACAGTCTCTATGCCTAAGTATTGGGAATCTTCAGAAGCTCAATTACCAAAACCAAGTTACTCATTTACATTAAAAGCAAGATACGCTAATCGTCGTTCTGCATTTAATGATGTGTACTTTCCATTAGCTTGTATCTTAGCAGCTGCCCTACCAACATCAGTAGGTAAGCACTCTCACTCTAATCCGTTGTATTGCGAATTCTACGATAAAGGTAGAATGCAATCTCGTTTAGCGGCTATTGATTCTATCACTATTACACGTGGTGATGGTACAATGGGCTTTACGCCAGAAGGTAACCTAATGTCAGTAAATGTTAGTTTCTCTATTACACCAATGGAAGAAATCATTGCTATGCCTATTACAGAGGGTGTCTCGATGAGTGAAACCATTGAGAAAATGGTAGCAGGGTCTTTAATCGGTGGTATAGGCGGCGCAGTAGCAGGTGCATTTTTTGGTGCGGCAACTAATCTTGTAGGTGGTATATTTGACGACGACACACCATTCATGGACTATATGGCTACATTAGCTGGTATGGGTGTTAACGAACAATATTATCAAAGTACTCGTTTAAAACGTAGATTAGCATTTAATCAAACACAGTATGTTTCTAGTTATAGTAGTGCAAGAACAGCAAGTATCATGGGTAATAGTTTACCTGGACAAATGTTAGGCGCACTATTCTTGAAAGACGGTTTAAATGCCTTACTTTGGGATGAGAGAGCAGAACGTTAATATGTATATACATTACAGTATAGCTTTCGCTATACTGTAATGTACTCTTTATGCGTTATTAATTTTAAATGCGTCTGGTGAGATAATAGAAACAGTTTGTTGTCTTTCATTAACGATAAAGTCAGGGAAGTCTTTATTAAGCTCAGTTTTAAAACTACTAATGTTACTAAACAAATTACCTAATAACAATAATACTTCATTTTCTTTATCAGTATAAGCTAGAGATTTTGTAGCATGACTATCCATAAAGAATCTATCTGCTAAACTTACTTTAGCTATTCTCTTAAAGTCTTCAGAAGCACCCATGAATAAGTTAACATTAAATAGCTTTCTATTACTTTCTCTATCTATCCAAAGATAATTACCATTATCAAATGCCTCAATGACACTTAATACATCATTAAAGACATCTTGCTCTTTTCTACCTGTATTAAAGACAGAATTCATACTGAAGTTTTTCAGCATATTCTCAATGGAATCACCTGTGATTTCTTTTAACTTTTGTGGATTAATCGATTTAATGGCTATCTTAGCAGTATCGTAATCACCATATTCCAATAAGTCATCCATTACTGTAGTAGCGACATCCATAGCCACATTATATTCGTAACCATCTTTATCACGATGTCCTACTAAAGAATACCAGTTGTCTCGAATAGCAATACCCGCACTACTGAATTCTTTAACAATAGCAGCAGCAGAAGCTTTAAATGCTTGAATGTCTTTTATCAAACCAATGTCTTGACCAGTAATGGCTTTACCTAAATTATTCAAACCAGATAATACATCTAATTTACCAGAACGAACATCCTTAACAGTGGTAACGACATCATTACCAATCTTAGCAGCAGCTTGTACCTTATCGAACATAGCAGGGTCTAAGCCAGCTGATTGTAATGCTGCTTTAGCTCCTGGCGCTAATGAACCTACTCTATCCATTAGGTTACCATTTTGAAGACCAGTACTAATATCCTTTGCCATCTTAAGGTAATCATTGATTTTATTTAAACCATTTAAACCACCTTTAATAGCATCGGTAATAGAAGTCAAAGACATAGTGTTAGTAAACTGATACAAACTATTAACAGTATTACCTAGATTTTGATAAGCATCAATAGTAGCCAACTTAGTATCTAGACTACTGTTAAATACCGTCTTTGCGTCATCTTTCTTTTTAGTAGATACTTTATTACCTACACCATTTTTTGTCTTTTTAGACTTATTTCCTTTTTTACCTTTTGGTGGCGCAGGTGTTCTTTTTACTTTAGCCATGTTATTTCCTTTTCTAAAACTAAAAAATAATTCATAGATTTTATATACTACACCACCTCTATAAAAGAGGCAGTGTAGTGCAGTCAATTATTTACCACGTAATTCGTCAATTACTTTTCCGAGTATTCTGGTATACTGAATATAATTTACCTTAGCATATCCATCATTACCGACATGATAACAACAGTAAGGTAATTTATTCTCTACAGCCATACTGAATAAATCAGGTTTACTCAATAGAGAATATGTAATAAACTCTTTAATGACATAATCTGGTACTTCTGTGGTTTTAACCGTATTTTTACCAGATTCAATTTGTTCTTTTACATATTCATCTAACTTCACACCTGTCATTAAACGTACATCGAAATCGTCTTTTTCCAATTTATACCATTCAATTGCAGATTGAATACTGGCAAATGAACCATAAACTGGATGGTAAAACGTCCGAGTATAACTTGGAATCAGTTGTTTACCAAGTAAAGTAATGGCGTGTTTATCAATACGGATATGGTCAATACCATCTTTCTTATCCATATCTCGATATGCTTTAAACTCGAGTGTATTTGTTGAGTTGGTCATTTAAGTTAATTCCTTTTTAAATAGTTTATCTTATTTAGAACGCTTCTTACGAGTAGCATTCTTTTTAATTTTCTTTACTACTAAAGAATCAGGACAATCTGCTGGATTATCATGTCCACCAGATTCACGATTGAATTCCTCAGTATATTCGGGATGTTCAAATTGGGTTTTACCAATCCCACCGATATGTTGCATATAGGTTTTTACCGTACCAGACTTACGCGCAGCAGTAATAGAAATATCTACCCAGTCAAAATCCAATACTAATAGTAATTCACCCAATACCTTAAATGAAATACCATCTCGAGAGAACTCTGTCAGTAAACGAGATTTTTCAGATTTCAATTCAGCATCTGAAATACTACTACCATAGTATCGTTTAACAAATTCCTCAATGAGTTCTTCCATTTGGGGATAGGTAATACGCTCGTCTTGCCATTGCATATAACCTTCTTTACCTTTACCAATGTACATATCACGGATAATCTTCCGTAATAACATGGCACAGATTCCAGGCCAGTCGTTAGTGACTTCACCTAAACCACCGTCCTTAGAATCGGTGATTTTACGAAAACCACGAAGCATAGTATCTTCATTATTCATGTTGTTTCCTTTATATAAATAATTATTTCTCGACCTTATTAAATTCGTATAATACCTTAGAGCTAACCGCAATAACAGACATCAATACAAATATAATAGGTTTCAATTTAAAATAGATTAAAGGACTGTCTTTCTTATCCTTTAATGTTTTTAACAAATTAATCATTTTATCGAAGAAATCGACAATAGTGATTAAGTTAGGAGAATACCTTAAATAATTGGTATTTAGCTTTTCTACTTCTAAAGGTTTTAATTTAAAAGTAGGATTATTCAGTTGAGAAGTCAGATAACCAATGGTGCTGTTTACTTTTATTAAAGTATCTGCTTTGTTTAGATACTTAATTCCAACAGGTATTTGGTTAATATCTGTACTGATACTATCTGGTAAGATACGTTTGTTATAAGGTAATAACTCTTTATGGTAATGTTCACAAACTTCTATTAGGTTTGTATACATACTGTTAAAGTCACCATTCATCTCTATGTAAAGAGCATTAAGGATAAAACCTTCGTATTGTTTACTCGCCTCTACTAAAGAAATTAATTTTCGATTAGCCTTATAACGTTTCCAGATATAAAAGATATCTTTAATTATAGACATACTACGGATTCCTTTATATAATTTTATGAATAACTGATTTTCTATTTTTAGAAATTCATAAGTAAAATAACTGGTGGAGAAGTACACCAATTCCAATATAATAGTATATGTTTAAAACAAATTTAAAAAAGGATAAAACAATGATTGAAGAAATGATTGAAGATTCACCACCGAAACCAAAATCAATTACACCGATTAATATTGGTAGTTTTGAAAAAGTAGGTAACACCAGTAAATACGATGAACTGGGTGTGATGGATGAAAACATTAAATTACGCCAACAATTAACTCGAGTTATTTTTGCAAAAGGTGAAGAAGTTACTAGTGATCCAGAAATGCTAGACATGGCTTTAAAGATGATGGCTGCAAATGATAAAGCAGTGATTGCACAAGCCAGACTGAAAGTAGATGAAGAATCGAATGCTGTACAACAAGACTTGGTATATGCACTTGTATCTGAAGCAATGAGTCGAAATGAAGAACAGAGAAAAGAGATTAAAGATATTATCCCTAATTCTGTTGAAACTATGGTGGAAAGAGTAATTGACTTACCTCCTGCGTCTCGTGAAATTACAGACAGTGAATTAGTACGCGGTACCGTTATCCTTACAGAAAAAGAAGTATTAGGTAAATTGAATACATTGCCTGAAGGTGACAATGATAGTATGGACGATTAACTGAATAGAGAGACACTTAATTGTGTCTCTCTATTTAAGCTATATGTTTAAATTCTGGTATTTGCTACTTTAGAATATTCGGTGACACGAATCTTTTCAGTACCATCATCTGGTTTACCAGTAGAAACGAATACACCATTTCCAGCACCATTTGGATTATGGTGAACATGAGATGATAGTACATCATTAGGTTTTACCTCATCAGCACTGTATCTAATTGTAGGAATAGCTTCTACAACAGCATTACCACGAATACTTGGAATATCTTCATCAGAAAGAGTAACAGTATGTTCAGAAGAATGTTCAATGTCAGGAGCACTAACTAAAATAGGCGCATTCTCTACATCGTCTTCTGTAACAGGTTCTTTAACTACAGTAGCTTTACTACGATAAGTATCTAGTTCATTTCGTAGTTCTTCATTCTCTTTTTTCAATACTTCAACCAGTTGACGAAGTTCTACCAATTCTTTATTAGTAGATTCACTTAGCTGTTTATAAGCTTGACTAGACTTAACCAACAAATAGTCTTTAGTAGCATGAGATTCCGCATACTTTAACATAGTAGATTCAATAAGAGAATAGATGTTCAAACCAGTAATGAAGTTCTCACGCAGTTGAGCCAACATATGTTGTGTCGCTGCACTTACATGTACTTCGTATGTGCTATCATCACAATCATGGATAGCTGTATTAGCGATAGCTGTATCTACAGTTTGGTTACTAGTATTTTGATTACTCATTTTGATTTCCTTTTTAACGAATAATTTCAACACCTCTGTTGAGGTTGTTAGGTGGTAAAACGATATTGTCTTCTGATAATACACAGAAAGACACGTCATTTAAAACGGAATACTCCATAAAATTGTGAGACACAATAAATATTTGGTCTTCAATAAATTCTTCAGATAATTTCTCAATTAGCTTTAAAGCATTCTCTCTGTGTTTAGCGTCAAATGTTCTACCAAACTCATCTAAGAATATAGGATAACCTGATAAACCTAATGCTTTCATGGCAATCATTTTAAATGCTAAATCAATAATCTCTAAAATACCATCACTACCTAAAGAAATATCTGCTTTTGGTTTTTCACTCAAACCCACAGTCATTGGGAAACGATAAGATAACTCATCATTACTTTCACCATCTGTCATTTTAGCAGGATGAATAATAAGAGGATAAGACCAAATAGATTGGATAAAGCCATTCATTCTGGCTAAGAATATCTTAATATAACCTAATAGACCTTCAGCAATTAAACCATCTTGAGGATTCAATGTATCAACAATAGCTGACCATGATTCAATCTCTTCTTTAATATCTTCGATTTGTTTATTTACCATCTCAATATTCTTTTCACGAGTAATGATTTCAATTTGCTTTTTAGTCAGTATAGCTACTTGATTTCTTTCTTCTGCAATTAAACCAGATACCAAAGTATAAATATCGTATTCAGCTAACTTCATCTGGATATCGTCAATATCATCCAATGTCGTTTGAAGAGAGTCTTTAGCTTCTTCAAATTCATTATAGTAACGAAGAATATCTTCAATAGATTCCAAATGGATAATAATACTTTGTTTCTTTCTTCTCACTTCTTCTAACTGAGTTGACATCTTATTTAATTGCTCGGTTAAAAGACGATGTTCTTTTTCATCTACTTGATTTGCATTGTCAATAATTTGCTGATAAGAGAGAATTTCTTGATTCAGTTTATCGATATCGGATAGCAAAACCACATAGTCTTTATAATTATTATAAAGTTCAGTTGCTTCGTATACTTTACCTAGATAAAGTTTATTACGAATAACATCAACACACCATTGGTTTAACACATTAGATTGATTTCGACAATATTGGCTAAAGTCTTTTAAGATAGTATACTTCGTATTCTTATCGATGTATTGTTCTTCTAAATCCTTAATAAGTAGAGTAATCTTATCAAGGTCTCCTTGAACTTCTTCTCGTTTTTTCAAATACAAATCATACTTCTCTTTATCAAACCCAGGATGAAATTCATGTGAACAATTAGGACAAAGGATTTTAATCTCTTTCTCTTTTTGTTCTAAATGTTTAATTCTCTCATCAATTCGATTATACAAAACAGTAAGATTAGATTGTTCTTTCTTAGTTGAATCTATTTTATCAACTAATTCAGCAATAGAATCACGAGTAATATCTTCATCACCAAATAAACTTAAACGATGAAGTAATTCTAAAACATCTGGGTTACCTTGTACCAATACTTCTTTTTGTAAGTGTAAATCAGTAATGGGATATTCACATGGAATCGAATTAGCTTGTTTTTCTAATTCGTTTTTCTTCTTTGTTAATTCTTCAATCTTAATACGAGTAGATTCTAATTCAGAATGAGAAGTAATCTTTACCTGACTAATCTTATTTTCCATTTGACTATATTCTTTAATCAAATGGCTATACAGTAATTCAGTCGCTTCTAATTCTTTTTCTAAAGAAAGTTTACGCTGAATGATTTCTTCTTTATATTCTGGCGTTAGTTCTTTATTAGAGATATCGGTAATAGACTTTACTAATCTTCTATTCAATGGTTCTACTTTATTGACTAAAGAAGATAGATTATTCTCTAAGTCAATATTGTAATTTGGATTAGCAAAAGTATCTTTATAACCAATAATCTTATTGAGTTCTTCAATTTTAAGATTGTGTTCGTTAATAGAAGCATTAATGTTTGCTAATTCATTTTCTTCCACATTAGTAGAAGTCAATTGCATTTGGTGTTGCGTCATTTTCTTTAAAGCACCAGTAGCATCACGTAGTTTATCTTTTGCTTTATTGAATGTATTAATCGCAAAGGTGTAATCAGAATCACACAGCATAGTAAACCATTCTTTTCTCTTTACAGGGGACATCTGTGTAAACTTCTCTTTACCTGTTAAGAGTAAATGGATTTTATCAGTATAATTAAAATAATCTTTAATCAGTTGTTTCTGCATAGTCGCAGTACCACCGATATTCAATTCTTCATTTAATCCTTCGTCTACGAAAGAATGTTTGTTAATGCTAAAATCAGAAGTCAAACAATAAATACGGTTATTGTGTTCTACCCTAATCTTCTTATATCCGTCTTTACTAAAGTCACTCTTATCAGCCAACATAGGGCTTAGGTAATGTAATAGACTAGACTTACCACTACCATTACTACCAATCACTGCCATGATGCTGGTTTCTGGTGTAATGGTAATCTTTTTAATACCACTTAATTCTAAACGAATAGCACCTTTTAATTCTAATGATAATATTTTCACGGTTATTATCCTTTTAATAAGACATAATTGTTCAAAAATATGAAAGGTTACAATATATTAATAAAGGAAAGTATAATGGATAATCTAAATAACCTTGTACCATACTCAAGGGGTATCGCAGCCATTAACTTAGAGATAAATACAGACATATTGACTGTATGGCCTAAGAGTATCCTACCTATGGTAGATGGTGAACTACATGATGTTATAGAAGAATATACGACAGAATATACCGATAGCTATGGTAATAAGATATCGACAGGTGTACGCACCAGTAACACTATTGTTGCTAAGTGGTTATGTCGTGACCCAAACATGATGGTACCACCTAATATTAGACGTGGTGCAGAAGTACAAATATATCGTGAAGCCAATACAGATTACTTCTATTGGGAAACGGTTTCTAATTCTAAAAACTATCAGAAGCTAGAAACCAGAATCATGGGCTTCTCTAATACTCAAAATGAGAATGAGAAACCTACACCAGAGAATACATGGACTCAAGGTATTTCTACACACGAGAAGAAAGTCAATTTCGTACACACTACTAAATCAGATGGTGAGAAATGGGCTTATGATGTTAACGTAGATGTTAAACAAGGTTTAGTTAACATCATGGATGACATCGGTAATCTCATTAAGATAGATTCTGGAAATGGCATTATTCGTTTACAAACAGCGCAAGGTGCTTATATTGAGATTAATAAACGTGATATTACCATTAGTTGTGATAATCTAACCTCTAATGTATCTCAAGTAACACAAGTCAACACAATGCAAATGCAGAATAATGCTACTGCTAATATTGCTACAGTGACACCAATTCAAACACATACTGGTAACTTAACTGTAGCAGGTGGCATTAGTGCAGGGCCTGGGGGTGACGGCAGTGGCTTTGAAATGCGTGGTGACATTAAGCATATTGGTAATATGGTTACTGAAGGTGACCACATTATTGATGGTAAATCCTATAATGGCCACAGACATAGCGAAACACAATCTATTACTTCTCCACCCATTTAATAAATACTATTACACTAGGTACCATTACAGTACCTAGTGTAATATATTATTTATTTATTTTTAAGCTGTAATATTCTTCAGTTCTAAACGATTTTCAATCATCTTCTTGATATCTATAACCATATCAGCATGATTATAAATAAGCCAATTAGGTGTTCTACTGATTATCTTAGAAACAATCTCTTCTTCAGCTTCTTTTGTCAATACGACACGATTTTCTGAATTCAATTCTGCTTTGACAATCTGTAGTTCTACACCATTCCAGAAGACTTGAGCTAAGCTCATCCCAGCACCACACGCATAGTCGTTATTACACACTGTTAAGAGCTTATTGACTTTATGATAAATTCTTATATCCAAAGTCTTGACATTAAACAGTTTCGTATAAAGAGATGTAATAAACAAAGTTCTAATTAAACGCTCTGGGAGTAGAAATTTTAGAATTTTATAGATTATACTCATCATGGTAGGCTATCCTGTTAATCAAGTAGAATTTGAGATACCCCTACGCCTTCCCAAATTCCATAGTTTTTAATTGTAAGTTTTTCCTCACTTAACTTTTCATGTAAAGTTACTAGAAAAGCAAAACGATACAAAGCACACGAAGTATGCCATACCAGAAGTTTTACAGATGGATATTCTTGTTCAAAATATTTCATCTGATTTCTTCTTGGCATGTCGATACCACAGGTTAAAATAATATTCTTAACTTGCTTTTCTTTCACAAATTCATCACCACCAAATTCAATAGGAACTTTAATGGATTTCATTGTGTTAGTGTGCTCTTTAAGTAACGTCTTACCTATTACCGTTTTAATATTATTTCCCTGTAAATCTTCGACGACTTCCATTTCTTTAGTAGAATAAAACAATTCAGTTAAATCTACTGCTTTAACTAAAGGACTATTATCTTTATACAAATCTAATACATTCTGCAAAGCAGAAATATTATCAATGTTCTTCATCCCTAAGTATACTGGGTCGTTCACATATGTCAGTGTACTACCGTCTACTGTTTCTAGGTTAGGAACACCTTGTGGACGAGAGATGAAGATATTACCGTATTTTGCTAACTTACGGTAAGTCTTAGTATTAGCAATATTGTCTAACATCAGACAATACATTAAGTTATTATAACCATAATGTTGATTTAACCATTTGTTTTGTTCCTCCTCTACCATTTCGATGACAGGATTTCTATCCTTCATGTAGACAATGCCAATTTGTGCGTCAGGGATTTGTTTACCGATGTAAATATCTTCAACCTGATATCCTGGGTTGCCAACATAAAAAAGATTTTTATCAGTTCTACCACCGAAACTAAAATAAAGTCGTTTATTAACCAATAGAGGGTGTATCGGTTCTGGTTTTTTGTCTATTTTTAATTCCTCTATTGTGACCTCACGATATACTTCATCTAATGTATCTGGAAAGTAAAGTTTGTTATTGGATAATGAAGCACCAATACTGGCACAGTTATCTGCAAACATATTGCTGATGTTTGAAATGGTACGACTATCTTTGATATTATCCCCATGACCTTTAATCCACTTAATAGAATAAGGAATCTTATTAGCACGGAGGATATTTCTTTCTTTGTAGATTTCTTCCCATATTTCTTTATTATTAATGGGTTTACCAGAACCAGTAATGAAATCAGTAGACTTCCATTTATCTAACCAACCCATACCTTTAATAATGTATTCAGAGTCAGTAAAGATAATACAAACATCGGGATGTTCTTGATTAATAATTTTTAGTGCTTGTAAGAATGCGAGTAACTCACCCACATTATTACTACCAATAGTACCTGTACCCTTACACCATTCTACCATGTTTGTAATCTTAACATCGTAAAATGATTCATCGTCTAGTACAGATTTAACAAACTCATCTAAGTTTCCAACACTAGGGTATTCTTTTACTTTCTGCATTTTAATATCAGTAAAGCCCTTATTAGTAGGTCTAATACCCTTGATTGGAAATACCTTTTCAGCTTCTTCATTAGAGAAAGTATAATAATAAAGACCCGACCCTACTGGGCCTGGGTTTCTTTTAAAGTTACCGCCATCGCAGTAAATAATGAGTCCTTTACCAGTATAAGACATAATGTTTAGTTCCTATAGTTAAAGTGAATTGAGAGTATTGAGAGATTACTTTTTTCATAGAAACCAAACATCTGTTTTTATTTACATTGTGCCAGCTGGTGGTGGTGGCATATATTTTCGGTCAATGTGCTTAACTACAATGTCATGTAATTTCCTATTTTCTGATTCTAATTGTCTATTTTCTTTTTTCAATTTTTCGTACTTAACATTCACCTCGTTGAATGCATCGTAGTAAACAATCAGTCTTTTAGTGACCATGAAATTATAAAATAAAGAAGCACATACTACAATTACTAATAGTATACGAAATTTATGATGTTGATAAGCTTTACCTGGTCTTACATCTTTACCGATGATAAGCTCCCAGATAAAGCCAAAAATTATTTTCCACATTATGTTTATTCTCCTATAGTTATTCATTGTATATTAGTATATTTAAGGACAAAAAATGAGTAAATCTATTAAAGCATTTGCACAACACGATTTCTTCGTGACTAACACCAGAATGGAAGAACATCGTTTTGGTGAACTATCTACAGAATCTCGTACTTACGAGAAAGATATTGCATTATATACCCACAATACAGATAAGTCAATCACTTTAGCACTATTTCGTTCTACTGACAACAATAGACGTGTCGAGATTGCATCAAATGATTTGAATCTGACTTTAGATATTGTTAAACATATCTACGATTATGTATTGCGTTCAGCTCGTGAAATCTACGTAGATGAATTGAAACGTAATCTATTAGATACTTTCCGTACACGTGCTCAGATGTTCCAATTAGGTAATGTCGTTACAGACGGTAACTACTATTGTGTTCAATGGGTATCCTGGAAAGACAATAACAATAATGAATTCCACGTATGGTTTAGTGATAAATCATTTAAATCAGAATACGATGATTTTGAAATTGAGATTGTCCCTCCAGTAGATGCAATGGATGTATTTTTTACTACACGTACTCAAGTAGAAGCTGAATTGGCTAAAACCCCAGTTAATCTATTGACTAAGAAAGCCAATGCTAAAAAAGGTTCTTCACCTGTTACCGTGTTTCGATTGGATATCTTCAAATGGCACAATCCAGTTAACCGTAGACCAGAATTAGATACCAATTGGTATGTATTAATCTGGGGTGATGCAGGTGACAATATTGACTCTGTACGTGAGAAGATTCAAGAAACTATTTTAGCTAATTCTTCACACAGTCGAGATGAATGGAAAGAAGTATTCCCAGAAATCTTTAAACGCAATGAATTCATTATTGTACCACAATGGGATGTATTCAGTAACGAGAATAAAGTAAAAGAGAAAGCCTCTTTATATTCTCCAGCCATGAATTATAAAGAAGCCTTTACGAAGTATGGTAAACCTTTCATGAATGAAATGCCAGATGCACACATTCAAGATAACTTACAAGTTACTTCATTGTACTATCGTTCTATTACTTCTAGTGTTTGTGGTTCTCCAGAAAACAGAGACAATAAATTTAAAATCAGAGACATGTTCCCTGACTTTATTGACGTACCTTCTACCTCTACTGACTTTAACTATCAATCTACCCGTACACAAAACTGGTCTTTGAAGTTACAAGACATGATGGCTGTTGCTGAAGAAATGACACCTACTTCTACACTACCACGTGAACGTTTAACTTTACCTGGTGGTGAAATCATTAATGGTGATAAGATTTATACTCGTGTTACCCGTAATGGTAAGTTATTCTTAGTCATGAACTTTGAGGGATTCCATTACTTAGTAGCTGCTAAGTATAACTTTAATAAAAAATAAGGAATAAATGAATGTCTTCTTTAAATAACCCAACAGTAGGGTCAAAAGGATTATGGGAACTCAAAGCCCCTTTTAATTCTTTACTACCTGTTAATACTGCTTTAGAGTGTACCGCAATATCTAACTATGGCCAACTCATTGCAATAGGTATCGACCCTTATGAAACGTATTATAAGAAGCATGAGATACCTGAAGCAACCTATAAAGAGCATATGGAAACAGAAGGTAGGATAGTATTCCTAAGAACTGATTCTGGACAACGATATTCATTCCCATTACATTACTTAGTATCTTATCCTATTGGCACAGGTGTGAATTATGTGAGTATGGGTATTGGCATTCGTTTAGGTGCTATGCCATTAAATACTAATTTAGATTTGTTAATTGAACAAATTAAAGAATTATGTAATTTAAATGTAGGTATTGAGATACATGCTGAAGCCATGGCTTTGTCTGAAATACACATTATTTCAAATCAAGACCATGAAAGAATCAAGTCAGTAAGAGAGACACGTAAGAAGGAACAAACTCCTGCGTTGGCTAAGATTACTGAATTGGCTAAGAGAGATGCGGATAAAGGAGCTAAACTGAAAATAGCTGAAGAGAAAGTCATCGAATTAGTGAATAAAGTCGCTACCTTAGAAGCAGAAATTAAACAATTAAAAGCAAGATAACATACTACTACTAGGATACCATATAGGTATCCTAGTAGTAATTGTTTTTAAGCTAAACCACTTATTTCCCAAGAAACTTCATTTAAAGCACGTACTGTCATTTCTTGATTAAATATAGAAGCACTGAATGCTTCAATGAATTCTGCCACACAAGCTACAGCATTACCTACTTTAGCAACCAGTTGTTTAGAGAATCCATCTTGTTTTGCTAAATCAGATAACTCTTTCACATAATTCATTGTAGTTTCTACAGAAACCATTAATTTACGACGGTCGATTAAGTTAAAGTTATTATTAGCTTTACGAGTAATGTTAATAGATTCGATTAACTCACCATTGTTTTTAAATACATCACCATAAGGACGCATAGCATTAAATTCATTACCTTTACGAATCTTGCTAAGAGTATCTAAATCTTTTTTCAATTCTTTCAGAGCTTTTACATAGAGTGCATCTGAGAAAATAGTAGCATCTTTAATACCATCTTGTGTGGAAATAATACGACCAATGTCAGAACGCAATTGTTCAACTAAACCCATAGTATTTTTAAATGTCTCAGACATTTTCAAACCATGAGACGTGTAAGTAACATAGGTGGTATTCATACCTGCTGGTACGGATACTTGACGGTCGATTAAATAAGCGTAGTTATTAGTAAATCCTTTACTGGTCAATTTACGAACCGCTTCTTCATCTACTGAAAGCTGCTTTTGTTCTGTTTCAGTTAGTTTGTTTACACCTAATCTTAAAGCGTTAAATCCTTTACTAAAAATACCAGTAATCGCTTGAATCAAACCTTCGTTACTTAACTGGATATCTTTCAATTCAGATACGGAGAGATTGAGTTGCTCAATCGATACTTCCAATGGAACATTCCATTGATTTTTTAATGCATCAAATTTACTCATGTTAAATGACTTTCTTCTTAATTATGGTTAAAAAATAGCTAAATAAATTGTCTCTCCCAATATATTTGAATACATTATATTTAACCCCCCGACAAACAGATTTTCAATAAAGGACATAACATGGCTATTGAAGGTTTCTTTCAAATGGAAGCGAAGACATCACCATATCTTCGCGCAAATATCAATATCGGTTGCTTAATGGATATTCTAACAGGTGCACCTGTATTAGGAGAACATGGACGTTATATTACAAACGGTGGACATAATGGTTCCGTTGTAATTGTAGGTCCTGGTAACTCATATAAATCCGCTATTGCTGACTATATTAGTCAGATTTGTGCATTCCGTTTACATCGTTATTCTACTGGTCAAAAATACGATACAGAGAATAATGTGTTTATGCCAGGCTTAGAAGCACGTCTACGTCGAATTGTTCGTCCAGACCATGAACCAGACTGGTTCCAATCAGGTCGTTGGATTGTGACTGAATCAGCCATCTATAAAGGTGACGAATGGTTTAAGATGGCAAAAGACTGGATGTACGCTAAGAAAAAAGCAGGTTCTAAAATGATGGTGGAAATCCCTATTCTAGATAGGGAAGGTAAGAAGATTAAAATTCTATTACCTACCCATATTACATTGGACTCTGCTTCTAAGTTTGAAGGTTCTCAAATCAATGAATTGCGTGATAAAACAGACTTAGGTGATGCCAAACAAAATATGCTTCACATGACTTCTGGTAAAATTAAACGCAACATGATTGACGAATTACCAGATATCTTAGTAGGCACAAATACTTATTTAACCACTACTGTCCACTATGGTGAGAAATATCAGCTTGACCCATATGCACCAGTACACCAACCACTCCAACATTTAGACCGTGGTATGCAACTGAAAGGTGTTCCTAATAACATCAACTATCTTGCCATGACCATGTGGTTGATTCGTGGTGTAGCAAAACTGAACAAATACGATAAAAACCAAATGGATTATCCATTAAAAGGTGTTGGCGTAGACAATAACCCAGATGACTTAAACGTAGTAAGCATGAAAATGTTACGTTGTAAAACAGGCCCATCAGGTGTGACTGTAAACGTAGTGGTATCGCAGAAGTACGGTGTATTGGAAGAATTGACTAACTTCCATTTCTTACGTACTCATGGTTTCTTTGGCTTAAAAGGCGACATGTCTTTGAATGGTAGCTTTAAAGATTCTTACTGTGTATTACGCCCTGAAGTAAAATTAGCTCGTACTACTGTTCGTAGTTTGATGGATGAAGACCTTCGTTTGGCTCGAGCTATTCAGATTTGTGCAGACATGTTGCAGATGAAAGAATACTGGCGTGCAGCATTAGGTAATATTGATGTTCGACTTCTTGACCTTACTCCAGAGACACTCTACGAGAAAGTCAAAGAACAAGGTTACGACTGGGACATCTTATTGAATACACGCCCATGGTATTCTGCAGACGATGACGACCATTGTCAACTAGAACTCTCTACATTAGATATTATGCGTATTGCATTAGGTACTTATCATCCATTCTGGTTAGAAGCCGATAAGAAAACCATCAAGAAAAAATATCGTAAAGAGTTTGTTAAATCAATCACTGAAATGATTGAAGAATCTTCTAAATAAAGGAAATCAAAATGACTGAATTGAATAACACTAATGAAGAACAAGTAATCGAATTGACTAAAGAAACAGCTCAAGAGATTAATGACGAATATGCTAAAATGGCTGGTGAAGAACCAGTAAAAGTAGAAGATACTCTAAATAAAACAGGTTTGAAAGATGAGACATTTGAAGCTCTGATTACTGACCCTAATTTTATTTTGAGTGATTTGAAAAAGCTGATTGATAAACATGGTCTCTTTACATTGACTGATTTGTTTAATTTCATGGGATTTAATATCAATACCTTGAAAGCAGTAATTTATAACAAATCTATTACTGAACAAATCTTTCTTTTGTCTCGTGAACTTCGTTTGTTCTTGTTCCGCATTGGTGAACTATCTGGTAAGAAAGAAGATGGTTATAACACACGTGAGATTCGTTCTTTATTGGGTGAAACCATGACTTCTAAGGAATGGTTAGAGTTACTAGATACTCAAATCCTCCCTTACATTGGCTACTATGTAGAACATGGCAAGATTGACCGTGAATGGTTTACTCGCGAAGAGAATAAGATTGAATCTCAAGAAGAAGCTACCGCCGCCGTTGTTCGAGAGGCATTTGAAACTAATCGTAAATTAGCAAATGAGATGATGCAGATGAACGAAGAAATTAAAGTTCTATTTGATGAAGATGGTAATGTACGCGAAGGCGAAGATACAGACAATCTTCAACTGGAACACGGTGAAGAAACTGTTCTTGAAACTAATGACGAGGAAGTCAAAGAAGCTCAAGAACACCTCGACCACGCTGGTGAGACAGTAGTGGAAGAAGAGCCAGTACAAGAACAAACCCAACAGTAAATAATTAGACATCCTACGTAATCTTATGATTACGTAGGTGTTTATATTGTTATATGTTTTTATAAGGTAGTTCAAAATGAATAATGCCAGAAAAGCAGCGACTGATTTAGCTGTAGAATTTATTGGTAAGCTATTACCAAAAACCAATAACGCTGAACTAACTCGGCAGCGTTTAGATAGATTAAGCGACAAAGAATTTGAAGAATTAATGCATTCATTTAAGAATGAAAAAGATTACTTACAGTTATTCTCACCAATTGGTGATGATAATGCCCGTCTGAATATGGATAATTTACATAAAGTAGGACACGAGTACGGTATTGAGTTTTACCATAAGATTTGGATGCCTGAAGAAGACGGTAGCTGGGAATTATCAAATAAAGAAGCGATGATTGTTTATCTCCCTATCCGTGTACAACAGCAATTGATTTCTAAAAAGATTTCTATTCCTAAAGACAATAACCATGTCGACTTCTATACAGGACAAGCTACTGGTCCTAATTCAAAAGGTGCACGTGTATCTTATCCTGAAGTCAATATGTTGTTAGCCATGGGTCTAAATAAAACTGTGGAAGAAATGATGCACTTTAGGGGTGGTTCTGAAAAAGGTATGCGTCTATTAGAGCAATCTATTTCTCAAATGGGTAGGGCTTCAGCAGATGCCTTAAAACCATATAGTGGTGAAGTAGGTGCAACCTTAATGCTTCATTCTTATTTAACAGCAATGATGTTAAAATCTACATTATTGCAAAAATAAAAGGAAACCAAAATGGAAGATGTAGACATTGACCTGACACAAGAACAAAGTGATGTAGAAGTAGCATATGCTTATACTACTAATTATATCGCTAAATTAGACCAAGAGATTAAAGAAGATAATTCTTTTTCAAAAAGAATAGAAAAAGAACTTTATCGCAGTAGTGCACATGTTCTTTCTAGATTCGACGAGCGTAAACAATTACCTTTATTCTTTACCACAAGTACAGACAATAAACTGTCTTCTTACATTAATAGTTTATTTAAAATAGAGAAAATTCAAGACATTTATCGTTATCTTACATCAGGTACAGAAGAAGCTAATTTAATAGCCAATATCTTACAAGATATTTATTGTCACTTTAAGTTAAATAACCATGGGATATACGATGATGTTCGTCTTTATATCAATACATTGGTTAGAGACCTTAATAGTCAAAATCTAGCAGAAGATATTACTAAGAATTATCTTATTAGACCTGATATTTGGATATTTATTGTTTTACAGACATTTACTAAATTAAACTATAAAGACTGTGTGTTGTACTATATTTTAAGTGAATCTACTTTGAAAGGATAACTAAATGATTAATAAAGAAGTCCAAAAGAAACATGGGTTTCTGGTTAGTCTAGATGAATTATTCGACACTCGATTAGCTGTACTAGAGATGATGGATTTCGAAAAAGCAGATGAGCTACAAGTCACAGGTTTCTTTACACGAGAAAGAGACGAGTTTCCAGGTATAGACTTATACGAGTTTCGTAAACGTTATGCTGAAAGAAACATTGCTGTATTAGCTAATTCTACCATGACTAATCTCATGATTAATCTTCGAGACATCATTGGTTCTTATATTGTAGAAAATACATACGAGAACAAAGAAGCAGAAGTGGACTTAGTATTAAACACTTATCCTTATCAATTAACCAAAGAAGAATTAAATGACATGGTAACTTGTATTAAACTTCATTTAGGTAATATTGTTCCAGTAAGGGTAATTCATCAACCTCTTAAGAAAATTAGTAGTGATTGGTTAGATGACAATGTGGTTTCATTCTATTGTTACGACTGGAATGAGTGGTTAACGCACCATTATACAGAGTTTATTAAAAAACGACTTGAGACTGTAGTGATGTTGTGTCCACGTATTGCTCCATTGTCTAATCAAGAAGGTCTTAATCAGGTAAATGAAATTAATAAAGAAATCGAATCTGTTAAAATCATTTCAGAAAAAGACTTAGAGTCTGAAGACTTTAATGAAGACTCATTTGGTGCTATTGAATCTATTTGTAAACATGCTGGATTAAACTTATCTTTTGTAGATACCCGTTTATTCTGTCGTATGTTACCTAATGATGTACCTACACCAACAGAAAAGTTTAAGTATTAATTTTCTAATACATGTTTTATATGAGAAAGATGTCGGGTTTTTCTCGTCCATGAGAATGAAACAAATTTTCACCATATTTTTGTTTCATCATGTTAGTTCCTTAGTGTTAACATACTACTACTCTACCTAAAAAGGTAGAGTAGTAGCTATGTCTTTTATGCTATTTATTTTTTAACTAATGTCAATAGATTAAAGAAGTAAGCAGATGGGATACGATATCTGTCCGTAGGCTGACGTGCATCATTGTAATAACTATTCTCCGTTAAAGGCCAGCTCTTATTATACAAACGTGGACGATACTGACAGTCTGCAGTTTCTAATACGTAAGTATCACCGTCTTTAATCGTAACATATTCTTCAAATTTACCCAATCGTGTCATCATGGGTAATTTAGGTTTGTATTCTGTTAAATAGTTATTTGGAATACCACGCATCCTAGGGTAAGTAATGTCTCTAAATACTTCAGTATTATCCAGTAAGACAATAAAAGAATAACTGAGTGTCAAGTATTTCTTAATAAAGTCATCTGAATAAACATCCGTTAAGATTAGATTAGTCTCACCGTATTTCTTATCAAATAAAGTATCACCGTAATCTAAGTCATCATTACTTAAATGAATACGTTCTAATAAAGGTACATTTTTTAATTTAACTTTTACAGCACTGTCTGAAATACGACTAAACACTTCGTAATCTAAGACATGCATGAAACCACCTAGTATTAGAATAATGGTTTTATTACTACAGTCTTCACCAATATCAATCACGCACTCATGGTATAAACTAACTTTCTCATTTAACTTACTAATCATTTCTTTACGAATAGGTATTTGTTTCAAAGCACCTAGATTCTCAAAACTAATGACACCAATACAGTGTTTCTTTCTCTTCTTAATGGTTTTATAACCATCTTCTACCCATAACCCTTTACTGTTAGCATCTGTTTGATGGACATAACCATTGACAGTAAATAAAGTATACTTCTGTAACTCTACTGGGTTAACACCTTTTTTAGTAACAAATAAATCATTATAGATATACTTATCACTAAAGTCACCATCAGGCAATAATCCTTTTCTAACAGGTACAATCTTAAATCGATTACTTAGTGCTTCTTTATAAAGTAAACCAGACTTACTAATCTCAGTACTACCAGGAGTTAATTTAAAACCTTTCTCACCAATTCTATCTAAGTATCGAAAGAAGGTTTCATTAGCTCTTAATTCAGTCTCGTAATCGTCTACAGTAATCACACCACTCTTTTTAGTATACTTGTTAAAAAGAGTAGCACGTATGGTATTATAACGTTTATATAATTTATCTAAAGGGTATTTCTTTAAATCTACTGGTTCCCATTGTGCTTGGGAGCCAATCACCCTACCCATTGCTGATTTAATTTCATATGCAGCAGCCATGTAAATTCTCCTACACGCTCGAGACAAATATATGAATATTTGCGACAGGCGCATTATAGATTAATAAATAAGTATTAACGGTATTTTTTTATATTCCGTTAGTCGTACTAAAAGTTTCATAAATTCGAGGAATTGATATGGCACAAAATACAAATCCTGTTTATGCATTTGACCCTAACGGGATAAATCAAAACAACATTATCCGGAATGAACGACATACTGTAACCATTAAGAATAATTACGACTTTAACTACATTGTACCAGACTATGCTCCTTTCTTTGTTAATGATTTTAAAATGTATACATTAACACAACAAGGTTCTAGAAAATACATGGTTGAAGGTGTAGACTACGTATTTGGCTTTAGGTTTATTCAAGCTACCATGCGAGCCGGTAAAGTACTCTATGGTTCAGTACAATTCATTAATCGAAAATTTAGCGGTGATGTGTATTTAGAATATCGTACAGTAGGCGGTATTTGGAACATCGATGCTCAAAAAATTAATCACATTCTATCAGAATGGATGCATAACCCAGTTACTACTTCTTGGGAACAAGTGGCTGACCTACCTGCACAGTTCCCAGTAATCGAACATACTCATGACATTAATAAAATGCCTGGTATTGAAGAATTGATTGCTGAAGTACGTAAGTTAGGTTCCGCGTCACGTGAATCATTGCAAGAATCCATTATTAACCAAGTAAACCTAGCAGTAGGTCGTATTACTAAGAATGATATTGGTTTAGGTAACATCCGTAACTTATCTACATTACCTGCTACTAAATATACTGACCGTAGTGAAGACTATTATGTTACACCTAAGTCCGTAGTAGGCATTATTGATAACTACATCAAACCCATGATTGTTGAACATATCAATGCCCGTGGTAATGTACACCACTTAACTGCTGCTGATATTGGTGCAATCACGACATTAGATTTAAATAATGCTTTATCTGGTAAATTAGGTAAAAATGAGAAAGCTGCCGATACCACATTAATGGATGGCCGTAACTCTCAACAACTTAAAAACTGGGTATTAGAAGGTACTTCAGCCAACACCATTAAGTTTAATAACTTAACTTACCCGCAGATGATGGAAGACGTAACTAACCGTATTAACTCTTCTATCCAAAGTGCTACAGGTAGTAATAACGAAGCCATCATGCAACGTTTAAATAATACTACAATAGGTAACACTCAGCGATTTGGTAATAAGACTCCAGATGAATATGCTGCTTGGTTATTGGCTAAAGAAATCAATGCTACGACCTTAAATGGTAAAAACTTAACGACTATTTTAAGTGAAGCTAAAAACAATGTCAATGCAGCACAGTTAAATGGCTCTACTAAAGAACAAATTATTGCTTCTGCTAAACAGAATGTGAATGCTGCTCGATTAGAAGGTAAGTCAGTATCTGATTTGAAATTTGAATTCCAAAGAGATATTGTAGCAAACAATGTAAGTAATGCAGTCGTAGACAGAATCACACAAACTGTACGTACTAATATTGCTGGTAACTTAGACGCTGCTACTTTAGGTGGTAAATCTGCTGCTGCTATTATTAACGAAGCGAAAAACAACGTCACTCAAGTAGGTGGTTTAACAGTTGACCAAATCGTTGCTAAGTCTTTACAACAAGCTAATAACAGTGTGAATGCAGGTTCATTTGGCGGTAAGACACCCGCAGCCTGGCGTGAAGAGATTCGTCAATCTCACGTGTCAGACTCTGACCAATTAGCAGGTAAATCATTAGCGACTATTAAGACTGAAATTGAAAATGAAAACCGTAATGCTTTTACTAAGAACTTTGTAAACATGGGTACTGGCGTAGACCAATTAGCACCTACAGCTAATGCAAATATCTTGAAGATGGGTTGGTCTAATAAGAAACAAGTCATGACCACTGTGGACAGTAAAAACTTAGGTTACTTATTCAGATTTGTTAAAGTATTGACTAATGAAGACTTGAATACACTTAAAGGTGATGAACACTATGGTTTCTATTCTCAAGACGCTAACGTTAATGCTACGACTGCGAGAAACTACCCAGAACAAAGAGCAGGTACACTTTGGGTAATGCCAGGTGCTTACCAAGGTTTACAATTCTATACAGCATTTAGCACAGGCAATACTTATTTCCGTACTACTGAATACGATGGTAGTTGGGGCAACTGGATGTTAACCAGTGTATCAGAGAATCGTATTTCTCATTCTACTACAGGTACAGATACTACTAAAGTAGCTTCTGAAAAAGCAGTAGGTGATTTAAAACGTGCTACTGATACTAATCTAGATACTAAAGTAGGTAAAGAAGGTAATCAGGCGATTAATGGTCAATTACAAGTAGGTAAACCAAATGAGTGGACGAAGATTAATATGCCATCAGGTAATGGTAAATGGATTTTTGAAACACTTCCTACCTCCAATGTTACTGGTGCAACCAAAGTATATCCTCGTTTGAATCTGAAGTATATTGAAGGAAGCAACAGCTACTTAGTTCGATTCCCAGAAGTTAGTAAAGATGAAACTGTGGTGTATAAATCTTATTTAGATACTGCTGCTACACAAGCCATTAATCAGGCTGTTACTAAAGTCTATAATGAAGGCGGTGTATTTAAAAAGAAAATCACTTTGACTCCAAATAATTCTGCTGACTTAGACATCTTAGGTTCTGCTGCTCGTAATAGTGGTTTTAAATTTAAAGAAGACGGCAGTATCCTAACTAAGGTTGCTAGTAAAGATAGAGTAATTATTGAACCAGACGGTAGCATGACAATTTATACTGGTACAGGTGCACGAGTATTAATTGATAACAATGGTAATGTTAAATCTTTCTCTGCTGCTAATCAAATGGTATTTAATTCAGGTGATATGGAAAACACAATTATCAATACGATAAAGAGTTTCCTATTAGACAGTAATTCTAATAAACTTAAAACTGAATTTGTACCTCCTGCTCGCTGGAGTTAATAAGATAAATTACTACGGTGAAATAAATCACCGTAGTAATTTTATCGAATATCTTTGAGTGTTTATATTAAAATAAGGAATTTAGAAATGCCTATTTCACCAGAAATGAAAATTCGGTATGAGTTCGATAAATCAGGACGAAATCCGAATAACTTAGTATCTGAGGAAGGTCATGTACTGAACGATAGAGAAGTTAGAATTATTTCTCCTAGACACGCTCATTTTTATATTGAAAGTGTCGTGATTAAAGATAAGAAAACTAACCAAGTCGTTCCACGTGCTTCTTACTTCTTCGAAGATACTTCAGAAACCATTGCAGGGTTAACAGGTTTAGGTGCAGCCTCTACCATTGTCTTAGTAGATAAAACAGTAAGTAAGAATATTTCTGTAACATACCAAGCAGTAGGTGGTCAGTTTACTTCTATCGATATCCCTGCATTACAAAATAAATTAAACAGTCTTAATTTAGACAACCGACCAGTGTCTTGGTTGAATATTGCTAATAAACCAGATGCATTCCCACCAGCAGAACACTTTCATCCTATTTGGCAAACTTATGGTTACGAAGGCTTAATCTACGTTATTGAACGTTTGATTAAAGCCACCTTAATTGGTGATGAGGAATCCCATAATGTGATTTGGGAAGCCATTGGTGGATTTGATGCTAAGTTAGAGAAACTAAAAAATAAAGTAGATGTTGATGTAGCTAACTTAATTGGTGATAACAACAATGGTATTACTAATAAGTTAGAAGAATTAAAACGTCAAATTAACAATGACATTCTTAACAAAGTAAGAGGCTTGCAAACATCTCTAGATAACCACATTAACGCACGTGGTAATGTCCATGGTTTAACACTGGATAACATTAAACAATTAGGTGTATATTCTAAACCAGAGATTGATGAGCGTGTAGGTGCGTTAAATACCAGTATCAATACCCTAAAAGGGACTATGTATACTAAACAACAAGTAGACGCATTATTGCCTCCTATTCGTGATTCTATTACACAATTGGAAGGTGTAGTAAATAGAGATAAGCAAAACTTAGCTGACAATTACTATAACAAACAGAATGTAGATAGTAAAGATACTGCTGTAAAAGATTTTGCTTGGTCTAATAAAGCCATTATGGAAAACATTGTAAGTAAAATGTTATTTGGTAAGTATACTCAACCAGGTAAACAGATTACTCGTGAGAATGGCACTAAAGAGAATTTAGCAGAATCTGAAATCAATACAGAAATGAGACGCGTATTTGGTAACACACCTAAGTTAGCGAAAGACATTATTCCTATTTCTACAGCGGCTAATAACCAATTGCGTTGGAATGGTGATGGCTTGTACTATGGTAACGTACCAGATGATATCTTTGCTAACGTTTATGTAGACCCAGACGCTGGTTTAGATGAACCTATTACGTTTGAGAATAAACGTGGTACGAAAGAAAAACCATTGGCTACTATTGGTTATGCCCTAGCTCAAGGCCCATCAGATGTACGTCGTACTATTCTTTTAAAAGAAGGTAAGACTCACGTTGTGGGTAAACGTTTGGTTTCTGTAACAGGTACGACTGCTACATACGAATCTAATCCAGTAAACCATAAAGACGGTAATGAAGTACACTTTAGAGGTGGTAATATTGAATTTATCCCTTATGGTCCTAATACTGACGAAATCTACGCTAAAGCTCGTGCTATTCGTACTAGATTTAATGATTATGCAAATACTTCAGAAGAGCGTCAGCAAGAGATTATTAATCTTGGCTGTAAGATTGAATTTAGAGGTGCTTATGTAGGTAATAACTTAACAAGAGGTGGTAAAACATATCCTACCTTTACTCGTTATTGTTTGTCTATTTCTAATAACACCAATTTGTCTTTTACTGGTTTAACTATTGTTTATAATACAGACCCTGTAGCCGATGCTAAAGTAAAAGCAGACGAGTTTGTTTATTCTTCTACTAATATCTTTAACTGGTGGAATACATTTACCATTAACTTCCAAGGTTGTGCATTCAGTACTGGTGAGAGAGCGGCTTATGATAACAAAGGTGGTAAGATGACTATTAACTTGTTCTCACCATCTGTAGCTGCTCAGACATTCTCATTTGATAACTGTTGGATGACTAAGAGATTCTATACTGGTGAAAACAATGTCATTGAGTTTGGTAACTCTACTAACTCTGCGATTAAGTTTAATCGACTGGATAGAGATATTGTAGGTATGCCTACATTTGTACCAGGTAAAACTTATTTTAGCGGTTTGAAGATTAAGTCAGGTATCTTCTACAATGTTAAAACAAACATTGAACCTACACAGGAAGAAGAACTTAATACCAATAAAGCAGGTGCACCTAGTGGTACACGCCCTGCTGAAATTGAAGTATTAGGTGATAAAGTATTTGCTGTTTATCATGATGGTAATACTATTCGACGTATCCAAGTATCTCCTGCACGTTGGGCTGGTTAGACATAAAGTAAATTATACTACACTAGGAGATATCCTAGTGTAGTATAATTATTTTATTTAAACAAGATTAGTCAATATCTAGATATTTTTGTTTAAATTCATCTGTTACTGCATGATTTAACACATCGCCATAGAATTCACCTCTAAGGACTTGGGGAGAATTATTTGAGACTGATGTATATCCACTAACACGTTCTTTAAATGGTAAATAAAGTATACGTACAACTTTGAAGACTGAATTGTTTGAGAAGCGATCGTAGGCACGATCGAATTTAATAAACATTTCATCACCATTTTTAACATCTAGATGTGATACATTAACTCTTATAATTGGGCTATAATCCCAACCATCGTGTCTACTCCATGGCCTAGTATTGTAAACTATTGTACCGTTACCTATTTTGTTACCATTTCGATATAATTCTAAACTAACAGAAGTACTACCTAGAAATAATTTTTCATTTTGTAATTTAAAATAAATATCCGACATCCTCCTAGTGATGTTTTTAACTGTGTATTTAAATGTAGCTGCGTAATTTGGATCTGATACTTTTACAATCTCATTACCAATGGTAGGCAACGGTGGGTTATTTAAGGTTGTTGTTCCCCTAGGGTAATCCTCACCAGAATTAAATTCAGTAGTAGAATTATATCCGTAGATAATAGAGTCTATTTCCATATAAACCCAACTAGCATCACCACTATCACCAGTAGTTGTAATTTCGAATGTAAGAATTAAATCGGTAGTATGCTTGTCACCATTAATTAAACACCTATCAAAATCAATTCTAAGATTACCATCCCCACTACCAAAGAATATGTTACGTTGAAGATTAATATGTTTTTCTGAAACAATAGTTCCATTTCTTTCATTTATCAACATTGGTCTTACGATACTTAAAGCATGTCTATGGTTACCACCATGTCTATTCACTTTAAAAATTATAGAACTGATAGGTCTTGTTACATTGGGTATTCTAAAATAGGCTGAAGATATAGAATGAGCAAACAATGCAGTAAATTGAATTCTATTTTCACCAGGGTATCTTTCATTGTTGGCTGGCCCTGGTCTACCGTAATTTAGTTCTTTTAGAAAATATTTACAATCTTTTAAACCTGGGTCCGGTAAATAATATTTATAAAGAATACTCCTATTATCCTTAACAGCATTTTCCAAAATTTTCTTATACCATTTTTTACAAACACTATTGAAATCCCTTGAATTAACTAATTGGTCTTTTACTTCATTAAAATTAACTAAGTTAATAGTTTGTTCTTTACCAATGGCAAAACCTTTATAATCGAGTATAGGAGTGTCATTGGTGTTTCTTGAAATACGTATATTAAATTTACATAAAGTACTTAGTTTATTGATGGTGTTTGTGAAAGTATTTGCTAAATCATCGATAGTGATATCACCCTCCCTATCTACAAAATCAGATAATTTCAAGTAATCACAAACAGCCATAAGACCATATTCATTACTTAAAAAAGCATTGCCTAATTTCTCTACAAATCCAGCGTGGATTGTATCATCATGACTTAAATCTAATTCCCTAGTATCTACAAAATAATAATCTCGACTAAATTTTGGAATAGAATTAATTCTCTCAATAACTTGTTTATTGAAAATATCTAATACGGATTGTTTAGTAACTGGTAAATTAGTTTTATCTGTATTTCTTTCAATAGTGGTCTCTACAGCCCCAGGGGTCATTACCACATTAGGACCATCGTTATTTCTTAACATCTCTAGAGTTTCTCTAGAGTATTTTCTTGGTAAATGAATTTCAATTGCCATATCTTATTTCCTTATTCAAAAGGTTTATAGGTTATTCTCATACGAATAAATAATAATTACTACGTGTAAAACATGGGATACAATAAGTAAAAACTATGAACCAAACACGTTACACACAACAAAAAGGAATCAAAATGATTGATGTAAAAAATTACTTTATGTGTCCCTCATGTTCAGACCAACATAATCGGACATTTACAGAAGCTCTAGAGTTAGCGATTGAATACGCTGATAAACTAGAGGATTTCGTGTATATTGACGAAGGTGAATATACTTTAGAAAAACAGATTACCATTAGCCCGACTAAAAATAAAGGTTGTAAAGGTATTTTAGGCGCAGGGATGGGTAAAACCAAAATTAAATTTAACTGGCCTCAGACTATTGACTGGGACCCTAGAACAAACTCTACAGATGCTCGTTCACAAGCAGGTATTCTTTTAGAACATGTTTCTAAACGTTTGATATCAAATCTATCATTAACTTACGAAGGTGAATTCTATCGTAAAGGTGAATCCTACTTTGGTACCATTAATGGTATTTACATGGAACACACAGATGATTGCTTAATCTCTCAAGTAGAAGTAACAGGCTGTAATCGTGCAGGTGTATTTTTAAATACTGTAGACAAAAAAGTAATGGAAGGTGCGAAAAAACACCATTCACAAGGTATGGATCCTAAATTAATTGGCTTACCTAAAGGCAATAAAATCGTAGGTTGTAATCTACACCACAATCGCGTAGCAGGTATTCTTTCTGCATGGCAAGAAGACTTAGTAGTACGAGATAACTATCTGAATCATAATGGTCACGCTGCTGATGGTGGTACGGGTTATGGTATCGCAATGGGTTCTGGTTCTGTTAATATTAATTTCTTAGTAGAGAATAACCACGCTGAAGGTAACTTCCGTAAAGGCTTAGATGTACATGATGCTTGGTCTGGTAAGTTCGTTAATAATCGTGTCATTAAAAATCGTTTCCATGGTATTGCTATTGAATCACGTGGCTATCCATCTAATGGTATAGATGTTATTGATAACTACATTACATTTGATAAAACATTCCGTTTAGTAGCAGATGATGAAATCCCTGTACGTACCAGTATGGACTATTATCAACAACGTGCTATCCGTATTGAAACCAAACCACAAGATTGGCAACCATGGAAAGGTCAACCTACTCGTCCTGTATACAATGTTACAGGTAACGTAATACGTGGCGTAGAGTGGGAGACAGATAAACAACAAGGTATCCACCGCGTGATTGAGATTCGTAATAATGACCAAGACCCAAATGTTATTCCTACTTGGAACATTAAAGACAATGATATTGAAGCAGTAGATGTTTCAGATATTATGTTCTGTATTGCCCCTGCTCAAGTAGTCAATGGTTTAGGTAATGTAGTAGTAGAGAATAACCGTTTTGTATCTAAACGTGTCCGTTCAGCTCCAGTAACATTCCAAGAAGAGAATACTTCTAAATTACGTGAAAACTCAATTATCTTTAGAAATAACACAATCAGTGTTACTGAACTTAATGTTTACATTAAAGCCCTGATTATTATTTCTACAGATAAGAAACTGACTATTGAGAATAATACTATTGACTTAGTAGATAACTTTAATAAACCACTGTTTGACATTACATCAAAAGAGGATTATAAAGACCAAATTAATTGGACACTAAGTTCTAATGTATTCTCCTCTACAGTAAATGCCGATGTATTTAAACGTATCTTATTGGTTAAAGAGAATAACTGTAAAGTGACTCAAACCGGTAATACTTATTTACAAAAGATTACTGCTGAATTACCAGATAAAACATATTAAAAATATATTGATTAATACTAATACTACTCTACCCAAAAGGTAGAGTAGTATTAGCTATATTAAAACACAAACAAATGGTGTTCTGAATGACCAGTAGGGCCAGTGATGATTTCACTCACACCTGGTACATTGGTATCTTTCTTACCTACTTCACCGTAGATTGGTTTATGGAAGTTAAAGTAAACAGGAATTTGTTCAATAAAACAATATTCCACAATACTACCTGACAACCAATTAGGAACATCTTCACCAATTAATACACCATCGTAAAGTTCAATAGGTTTAGGTGGTACAGGAAAGTCTGCCAAGTAACCATTCTTTTCATATTCTTGCTGCTTCTCTTCACTTAAAAGCAAGAACTTCTCTTTCCATTCATCCATTTCTTCAGAGCGTTTCTTACTTTCTTCAGCACGTGTCTTAATACAACGTACAGCTTCTTGAACAATATTAAACGCATTAAAGTCAATTTGATTACGGTCAGGTACAGTAATAAAGTTCAGTAAACCTTTAATCTTTTCATTAGGCTCATCAACATTCAAACCATTGATTTGTGTATACTTGTGTTTATCTGCAGAGATTGGGAATAACATAATCGTTCCTTTGTGTTAAAAAAATAAATGTATTACATAATTAATTAAATAACGGAATAAATTAGGTAGAGTAACATACTCTACCTAATCTACTATTTACCGTTTAGTAAATCGTCTACTTCAGCTAATTGTAAACCAGAGATATCAGCATAATCATTGGCAGACACAATGGTTCGACACTTAGGGAAACGATTACAAGAGAAGAAATTACCTCGTTTACCAGAACGAATCACTAATTGTCCTTTCTTACAACTAGGACAAGTCGTTCCAGTATTTACTGCTTTAGCCTTTTCAGTACCATCAATATTACAACTATACTTACAAGGATTTTCTTTACGAGAATAGTTTTCACATCCTACGAACTTACGTCCTTTAAAACCTTCTTTAATTAAAAGACGACCATTGCACTCAGGACATTTCTTACCTTCAAATACAACTTCTTCTTTCTTAGGACGATTGTTTTCTAAACTCTCTTTAAAACCACATTTCTTATCTGGACAAGATTTATACTTACCGTATTTACCTTGCATTAAGTTAAGATTGTGTTGACCACACTTAGGACAGAGTTCAGCCATTTCTTCAATCTTACCAAATACAGATTTAGCTTCTTTAGCGGTTCTTTCTACGACTTGATAGAAAGGATTCCAAAAATCGTACATAACCTGTTTCCAGTTTAGTTCACCTGAAGCAATCTTATCTAACTGTACATTCAAATCAGAAGTATAGTTATAATCGATGTATTTAGAAAAGTATTGTAGCAAGAAGTTAATGACTTGTTCACCAATGTCATTTAACACGAATCGTTGTCCATCCATGCTAACATATGCTCTGTCTTTTAATACACGAATAATATTAGCATAAGTCGAAGGTCGACCAATACCATAGTCTTCAAGTGTTTTCACTAAAGAAGCCTCATTGTATCTGGCAGGTGGTTTGGTTTGGTGTTCTTCGCATTTGAAGTCGACTACCTCTACTTTATCATGGTATTCCAATTCAGGTAATTTAGTATTCTCTTCTTTATCAGAATCTAAATCTTCACCTTCTTGATAAACAGCTAAGTAACCAGCAAACTTTAATACAGAACCTGAACTTCTAAAACCAAATTCTTTTAAGGTAAAAGAGACTGATAATGTATCAAATAGAGCAGGTTTCATCTGAGATGCTAGAGTACGTTCCCAGATTAGCTTGTAGAGCTTGTATTCGTCGTTTCCTAGGCGATTCTTAACGTCGGTAGGGGTAAGGTATATGTCAGTTGGTCGAATGGCTTCGTGAGCCTCCTGTGCCCCTTTAGCGAGCTTCCCATATTCAATCACATGTTCAGACATGTATTGCTTATAGTTCTCCCGACCAAATGCAAAGATATTATCCAATGCTTCTTGACTTAATGCGGTAGAGTCAGTACGCATATAGGTAATATAACCATGGTCAGACTTACCATCACCTTCAAACAACTTCTGTGCTGTTTGCATGACACGAGTAGTCGTCCATCCTAATTTACGTACCGCATCTTGTTGTAAAGTAGAAGTACGATAAGGTGCTTTAGGTTTAACTGATTTCTTACCACGTTTTACATCAGAAACCAATAGCTTTTCACCTTTACCAATGTATTGATTAATGGTGTCCTTATAACCATCTACAACATCTTTAGGAAATAAAGATTCTTCAAAAGACAATTTACCTAAGGCTACATCACCTACACGTACTAACTTAGCAGGGAAAGTAATATTATCCTTATTACCAAATACTGTCATTGTCCAGTAAGTAGTAGGAACAAACTTACGAATCTCTTGCTCTCTTTCTACAATTAAACGAAGAGCTGGAGATTGTACTCGACCTGCCGATAAACCAGGAGTTAATACTTTCCACAAAAGAGGAGAAACATAAAAACCATATAGGTAATCAGACACAGAACGACCAAAGTGAGAATCTACTTTATTTTGGTCGATAGTACGTGGATTCTTAATGGATTCCAGTACGTGTTTTTCTGTAATCTCGTTAAAAGTTACGCGTTTAAATTCACAATTCTTATTCACACCTCGAATTAATTCTTTTAAGTGCCAACTAATACCTTCACCTTCTGTATCAGGGTCAGTTGCTAAATAAACAACATCTGCGCTTTTACATTTGTTTAATAACTCTTTGGTATTTTTAGCATTGTTTTTGTTTAAACAAAAGTGTTGTTTAAAACCATTGTTAACTTCAATAGCACCTTTATTTTTAAGGGAAATATCTAAACCACGTACATGACCAATAGAAGCCATTACTTGAATATTGAGTGGACGTACAAATTTACCAATTAGTTTTACCTTATTGGGAGACTCCACAATCATGATACTTTTCATGTTGTTGTTCCTTGTATAAAAAGTTATTTTCATATAGATAAAATAACAATGTTAAATATTCTTCAACAAAGGTTTCACCTTTCATCATTTTAATAATATAGGTTCTAAATTAAATAAAAAATAAATAACACATAAAACTACTAGATACACTACCTATAATGGATAGTGTATCTAGATAGCTTAATAAACGCATTTACTCTTCAGAGTCTTCTTTCTTAGTAGCTATGGTAAGAAGTTCGTTTAACTTCTTATCCATCTCTTTACCTGTTTTTCTAAGTTCTATCAATCTTTCATCCATTGCTTTAGAGATTTCACTTAAAGATTCAGGTCTACCAAGGCTGTCGCTTCTATCGATAGTAATATCAATAAAACGAGCATTCATTATCATACGCCCTTTTTCTTCAGTTTGCTCTAATAAAGGTGCGTAGATAATTACCATGGTTCTAGAAAGCATATTGCAATAGAAAGTCAGCACAGAGTTGAGTCGGTAAAAGTGATTTGCTTTTTTCATGCCTTGGATAGTATTTCTATATTCAAACATGATGAAACTAAACAAACCAAATGTAAAGACACTAGTGATAAACAAAACAGTCAGTTTAATAGGTGCCCAAACATTAACGTAAAATGGTTGGCGATAACCATTTATACCGCATATTTTTCGCCATGACACAATGCCAATAATGATACCCAGTACAGCTAATGCAAATAACTTCTCAGCATCATTAGGTTGACTTTGCTCTGGTAATAATTTAGCACATTCACTATACCAAAATCCCATAACGAACAAGTAAATATTAAACAGAACAATCTTATACTTTGGGCTATCGTCTTCTAATAAACCAAAGTTAACATAGAGCACTTTGGCTACTGAAAGGATAAACAGCAATCCACCAAATGTATACGATAGTTTAATCAAATCAAGATTTGCAAATAAGCCTGACAATACTTTGTCGTTTGAGAATAGATTAGTAATAAATTCCATATTGAGAACCTCCGTGGTTATTTAAATTTGTTTTGATACGCTTCCAATAAAGAAGCATATTCTATTAAGTTTTTAGGTTTACCGATTGTATTTTCAGGTAAAGTCTTAACTTCGTTATATAAAGACAATATCTCATCTCTTTGACCAATAATCACTGAAGTGCTATTAGCCAATGGTAACATGATATAAGTAAACCCATTACATAACTCAATTAAGAAATTACTAACAGAATTATTCAAATGAGTATAAGTTACCCAGTTAGTAATAATCTCACATTCGCATTTAACAGCATTAGACATACCGAAAGTACAAATATTAAGAATAGCAACAACGATAATCTTAATCGGTAAGAGTACATAAAGGTATAATACACCTGGATAAAACATCAACGCACCAAATGGGTCTTCCTTAAACTTAGGGTCAATGATACGAATTAAACAAAACGTATACATGACATCACCAATAGTATTTAAACATTCGTTATAAATCTTATTGATAGGACTACCATCTTTCAGTCTAATTTCACCAATATAATCATGTGTAACCTTATACTCTACCATAGTCGCTCTAAATAAGCCTAAAGTGAGAAAATGAATAATAGCAATCACTAATAACTTTATTGGTACGAAGAAGTAAACATAAAGATTATCGTGATAAGACTCTTCTCTATTGTCATCATTAATTCCTGTCATTTTACGTAAAGCAAGAAATATTACAGCAATAACAATTAACTGGTCTTTGGTTATACTATACCCTAAATAGAAAAACCCTATAACAAATAGAGTAATGATTAAACCTACAACAATGAGTACAGATAACGATGGAATCAAGTTAATGTTCACTTGTTTATTAACAACTGTAAATCCATTAGATACCATTAAGAGTATCTTAAACATGGATAATGTAACCATAATTGCCAATAGACAATAAGATATAACTGCTAGACTACTGGGACTAAATAAATTTTCAAACATAAAGTTTCCTTTATAAAGATATATCACATTAATAATATATAGATAAAAAATACTATACTACACAGGGGTTTCCTGTGTAGTATAGGTACTTAATTTACTTTCTCATTTCTTGAGAAATTTCACTGGTAATGAAATTAAATGTTTCATCTTGAATGCCTGTCGGCTGTTCTTCAGTGGAAACTTCTACAATACCATTAATGTCTACCTGACCATTGGTTTCGTAGTTTTTACCATAGTTGTCAAACGATTCTTTAGAGACTTCTTTATCGTCTTTAGCAGGCTCGTCCCAACCAGGTTCTTTACCGTCTTCTTTATCACCTTTATCTTCTTCACCAGAGTCTTCATCTTTATTAGATTCTTCATCACCTTCAGACTCACCTTCGCTACCATCCTCTTCACCAGAATCAGTTTCTTCAGTATCAGTAGTAGCTTCTTCATCGTCACCAGAGTCTTCACCAGTACCTTCGACTTCTTCACGGGCTTCTTTAATTTGTTCACCACGTGTTTCTACTTTCTCGGCTTTGTCTTTATCATCAGTGATGTTATCTACAGACAAAGATGCCTTAGCGTCTTTCTCTTTATCTGCTTCATCTGCATCTGGTGTATCTTCTGTATCAGATTCAGGTTTAGTTTCTACTACTTTATCTGCATCACCTTTTAACTCAGTTTGGTTTTGAGTATTATTGTCATCCAGATAAATATTACCTTTAACAAAGAAACGACTGTTTAATTTATCAGTTTTTTCTTCGTATTCTTCTTCAGAAGTTTCAGATAGTTCAGGAGGATAAATGACTTCTTCAGTTTTAATAGGGAATTCAGGTACCTTATCATTCAAGTCTTTCACTTCAATTTCAGCACGAACCCATGGGTAGTAACCACCATTGCCATCAGGAACAGCGTCTACTTCCCATTTTAAACCACTATCTTCATCTGTAAAGGTATAGCGGTGTTTGAACATAGAGACAGAAGCCATGACTTTAAATTGAATAAAGTTTTCTTCAGTAGTAGGAACAGTAACTTCAATCTTACCTTCTTTAACATCAGATTTAGTAGTCAGTTCGTAACGTACATCACCACTACGTGAAGTTACTTTACGAATACGGATTTTACCACTGCCTCTATTCTTATCAGTACGTTCAACAGGAATGATGTGTTGTTCTTGGATTTCTGCTTTATCCGCTTTCTTAAGTTGAGAGAAATCTAGAATACGTGCGTATACAGTATGTTCTTTTTCACGTACTGCTTTACCGACATTCTCAATCTCTTCATTTAGTTTTTGCTCAGTCTCTTGATCAGCCATCTGAAGAGCTGCTTCTCGAGAAATACTAGCGAAATTTAAATCAAATAAACTCATGAGTTTAATCCTTTTTATTCAATGACTGGTTTACCTGCAAACCAGATATCTGTAATTTTGTTTACTAAAGACATAAAGATTCTGAGTAATTCATTTGTATTAATATCGTTTCTAATAATACCAGCAGTAATTACACCACCAATGACAGCAATAAACAAGAAAAGAAAAGCATAACCTGCCCACCACAGAAAGTTAATTCTAAACTTTTTAACTTCTTGGTCGTAGTCAAGTATTTCATTGACTTTACCAGAACCACAAAGATAACCATAAATCACAATCATTTGTTCTTCAAATGTCAATTTATTAATGGCTTCTTTAATTTCCTTACCAGTCATTTCACCAGTAATATCAGAATAATTTGAGTTCTTTTTAGCAATATTGTTATACTCGTCAATCAGACGAGTTAAACCTGCATCGTCTTCTTTTCTGTTATTTAATACAAAATCATTACGGATGTTCTTTAGACCCTTAGTAATCATTTCTGAATTTCTAACGGCCATTATCTTCTCCCGTATAATCGTCTAAATAACTCGGCATTTTGCCTGAGTTAATAATTTCATATAATTTCATTCTCGATTCGTTACTTACTTCACTTTCATTTTTATATCTTTCAATTTGATTACTATAGCGAGCAATCTTTAAAGTCTTTCCTGCAACCATTGCACAAAGTAAAAAGATAATAAGTAAAGTAAAGAAATAAATCAAGTTATCTTTGTTTCTTTTATATCCTACACGAATATATCTTAGGATATCTAGATATAATTTATTTCCCATTTAATCCACCATCTAAGACATATTTCTTATAACCGTGATAACCAATCGCACAAGCGTCAATAGCATGTTCGTCTAACTCGGTGACAGGATTCACCAATTTCAACTTATTAGCTACTTTTTCTAAAGCAATAGCCATATCGTCTTTTTTAGCATTACCTTTAGCACCTATGGCTTTTTTAGCAGTCGGTGGGTCTACTTTAAAGAATGGTATTTGATTATTAAAATCAAACAATGTCTTCTGAATAATGGAAACCAGCTCTGTTAATACAGAGAATGCAGAAGGTGTGAATCTACTGAAGAATGGAGATTCGCAAATAACAATAGATGGACGAATGGATTCAAATAATTCCATTAACTCATTTTCCATTGCGTTAAAACGAGCGAGTCTATCACCATATTGATTACTTGCGTGTTTTGAATACTGAGACAATTCAGTGGCGTGTACAGTAAATGCAGTTGTCTGAATAATATCGTAAGTTTTCAAATTCAACTCGTAGATAGCTACACCCAGACTACTGGAGCCTGGGTCAATAGCCATTAGATTACACACCCAGTCAGAGGTGTCAAAAGTCATGATAAAACCTTAAATGATTTATTGGTTTTGAGAGATATTCCAAATAGGCTCGTTAATACCTAAGTTGAAGATAGATTCAAAACCACCAGTGTTTGCACCAAGATATTGAATGGTACGGTTAATGTGGGCGATTTGTGCAGCGATTACTTCTGTAAACTGAGAACGACCAGATGAGGTTACAACCTCTACAGTCTTATCCACACCAGAGACCAAACCAATTTCAGAAATCACAGCAGTCATTGGGTCACCATGTAGAATATTAAATACATTATAGATTTCTTCTACGTCTTGTTTACCAAAGTTAACGGGTACTTGAGCAACCGAACGCGCATAAGTCGCTTTCAATACGTTTTCCTCACCTACCGTTAGTTCTTGTGGTTGTGGTTTCAAATTACTGTCACGTGGCGTGAACTCAGTATTGGTAAATGAACCATCAGCTTGTTTGGTAATAATTTGCGTAGAAATTTGAGTACGAGACAAATCTAGGCGTTTTAAATAATAAGCATAGTATTTTACACCTTTGAAGTTTTCTTCACGACGTAGTGCGTACTTAGCACGTTCTTGAGGAGTCAAGTCGTTATTAATTTCACGCATGACAAATGGAACCATTTTAAATAGACCAGTATCATCTGCACGATGTTGGAATACTTTAGGGAAAGGCAATACATCTTGGTTATTGGTACAGTTTTGCATACTGATACCACCGTAACCAATACAGTAATAACCAATGGTAGGAATAGTAGTAGAAGGAGGACTTACATTTTGGTTAATTTTAAGATATTCATTCAATGTAGAATTAGGAGTAATGCTATAAGGTAAACCTAACTCACGACGAATTTGGTTTTCGTTACCAATAATGGTACGAACCGATTCAAACACTGTACGCTTATTAGGTACAATAGTAGTTGTTGCCATATTTTATCCTTTTATATTTTAATTGCAAAATTTGTAGGAACATCATAACTGAGACGACTACATTTCAGTAATCGTCCCAGTCAGATGTTTTATTTGTTATAATCCAAACCACGTAAATCTTTATTACGAATATTCCAATCCAGCGCTTCTTCGGCTTTCTTAGTATCTTTATCGTATTCAGACCAATCCAAATTACCACCAAACTGGTCAATGATTTTTCTTTTCATTTCATTTGGCATATTAATCCAAGATTGCATACCAGGTAGAGCAGGTAAAGACAATGGGTTTTCTAAACCTTCAATAGCATCACCTACAGCCCAGTTATACAAACCCACACGAACAAGGCTATCTGTGTTAATACGATTAGCACGAGTTAGGTGGTCATCTAATGTCTTAACAGATGGGTCAATATTGAATTCTACAAAGATACGTATACCGCCATCATCAGAATGAATACCATTGTCATCACTGATTTCGTAGATATCTTGCTTACCTACAGTATCATCATCAATAATTTCAGTAGCATAATTACTGAAGGCTGAATCAGTCACATGTTTGGTTTTCTTGTTATTACCACCATCAATTCTAACACTTCTAAAATTAGTAGCAATCAATGGCGTTTCGTTAATCTCACGAATATAATGTACAGAATAACTAGATAACTTAGTCATCAAACCAACCATAGCGCGATGAGTATTATTTAACGATTTAATATTGACATTATCTAAACCAGTAATCTTCTTCCAAATATCTGTAGCAATTTTTAACCAGTCTTGTTTTAACATTCCTTTTTCATCAAAAGACAATTGTGAAATAAACTGTGGGAATGTTTTTAAATCATTGGTTCTAAATGACACATTCTCAGTATGGTACATTTGATACACTGTAGCAATCTTATAAGTCGTTGCATCCAAGTGTTCATCTGTCTTGGCTTTATCTAACAAATAATTAAGTTGAGTAAATTGTTCGTAGACTTGCTCGTAGAAATCAATCGTATTAATAATAGGATGAATAGGAGAGAAAGTCTCAATTAATTCATTTAACCATTTATTAGATACTAAAGTCGTATCTGGAATAACAGATTTTAACTGTTTTAATGTAGGTCGTTTTTTATTAGGTACTAAACCAATAGTATAATCAGGAATACATGGGTCGGTAATACCATTTAACTTATAAACAGCGTAAGTATAAAGCAATAAAGCATTCTTACTATTTAATGGAATCGTCTCACCATTTAAAGGATGAGTAATCGTAATATAAGCTTTATAGGTTTTCTTGTGCGCCATTTCAATCCAGAAGTCTAATAACATATTAGGTAAAATATGGGTTTCTGAATCGGTAAAGTCAATGGCTTTAGATTCTAGTATCTTAGTTTTTAGTTCAGAAGACAGAGAAGAACCTAAAAGATTCTTAGCATCCTTTTCTTCAAACTCACGTTCACGTAAGTTAAATGGAGCCAATGGGTCTTCTTTATCCATCATTTGTTTTAATGATAATGTATCAGTAGTATTATCAATATTCTCTAAACCATTTAAAGATACTTTCTCAAACTTAGCAATGGATTCAACATCCTTAACAATATCGTTATATACTTGGATAACATTATACTCTGCAATAGGTAAACTACGCAAGGTCATGATATGTTTAATCAACCAACGTTGAGTATGTCTTTGACCAATATAACGTTCTACCCAGCGGATATTCTTATAAAGGATAATAGCTTGTTTAATGGTTAAATGTTCAAGATAGAAATCTAGAAAACCATGTGAAGCTAAGAAACGACGATAGTGATAAGAATGTGCTTCATTGGTTAAGCAATTCTCCATTCGTATTTCCATAACAGCTTCTAATAGTTTTTGATAAAGAACACCCATGAAGGTAATATTGTAATAAGTATTATCAATATTATATTGTTTTTGATACCATCTTTCTATCATTCCGTATATTCTGTCTTGTAGTCTTTCAATCAACGTATATTCGTTAATTTCTACAAAACGTTTATCGTAAGAAAGGATAGTACCATCTTCAGCATTAATGGCTGTTTCGATATCTACAGGATTTAAGATACCTTTAATTAATAGTTCTTTATTAGGATATCGAGCAACAAGCTCCTCGTACTTATGAGTTCCGTAAGAGTATTCTTTACGAGTATTTTTATGTATTTTTAAATTTTCTTTATTGAAAATAATTCTTTCCGTAGTGTCTACAGAAATAACGTAAATAGGTTCGTCTGTTACGTGATATTCACCAGAGATATGTTTATAGTATATCCAACTAGATGGGTCATTTTCATCGTATCGATGTAAGGTGCGGTAAAATAATTCATTACTCATGTCCCTAGCATCTTTTGTCGATTTAATAATCATGGTGGATACTAAGGCTAGACACTTATCGATATATACTTTATAGTGATAATCGTATTGATTAATCATATCGAAATTCCTTATATACTTAAAGAGGTAATCAAAAATGAGTGGTAAAAATGATAACACATTGTTAGATGCATTGAGCGAACACTTAAAAGGAAAACCTGTTAAGTTAGATGAACAAGACATTAGAAGAAATCCAGCCAGCTATTCGTTGTTTTCAAAACTTATTCGTAGTCGTAATGATGAGTCATTTAAAAACAATGGACAACTTACTGAAACCACACCTAGTTTAGATTATTTATTAGGGATGGCATCAGACAAGGCACAAGATATCGATGATAACGAAGCAATCATGCAGTTGTTACCTGACTTACAACGTGCTGCTCAAATTTTGATTTCCTATGTCCTCTCACCTACTTATATTACATCAGGCCAAGAACTACAGTATCTGCCTCCACCTGGATTGTTTACACAAAACTCAGGTGTACAGATGGTAGATAGAATTAAAAACTATATGGCTACTGGTTTTAATCTAGACGGTAGATTATACGACATCATGTATAAGATTCTGTTTACCAAAGGTGCCTATTGTGTTGCTGTGATTCCAGAGTCAAGTCTAGATGAACTGATTAATCCAGAGATTGCTAAAGAATCATTCTCTTATCAAAGCAGTAAACAATCTATTGCCCAAATCGATAAACAACTTAACGATTACATGCGACCTTGTGCTGGTTTTGCTGGTAAAAGAACAGAAACTAAAAAAGAACATTATAATTCACTCTCTACCGAATCTTATTCTATTAATTTCAATAGTGTTGAAGTGACTTCTGGTAATACAGATGGCTCTTCCCCTACACTTTATCAAACAAACCATTCTACTGTATTTAATGATACGGTAAATCATTTAATCGATACGAGAATTAAAGTAAACGATAAAATTGAATACGAATTTCCTAAAGAGATTTTCGATATCGATGGTGCTAAAAAAGATAAAAAAGATACCGAAATTACATTAAGTAAAGAAGGTAAATGGACAGTTGATTTAAAAGGTTCTGGTGAAGAAACACTTATTGAATATTCAGATGACTTGAATATGATTCGTTTAGGACATATCCGTAAAGAAGCTACTGATAAACGAGTTAAGGGTACACTGGGTTTATCTCGTGAATCCTATATCGATAGAACCAATGCTTCTGATAGACAAATCCTAGACAAATTATTTAAGAATATTGATAGCTTTGTCAATTCAGGTTATGGAGATGACAATAATCTTAAAGTATTAAAGAACAATCGTCAAACATATCGTAAAGATTTGAATGAGCCTTTGGTGATTGAATACCCAGTAGAATCAATCATTCCTATTTATAAACCAGGTACTCCTTCTGAACATGTTGGTTATTTAGTATTACACGATGAAGAAGGTGCGCCTTTATCTAAGGTAAAACCTGTTAACTATTATCGTGATTTAAGTAATACATTTAATAGTCGTACCAGTGGTTCTAAGATGGCATCTTCACTTATTCAACAAGGGCGCGAGATGTTCGATGGCATGAATTCAATGATTGATGAAGCTCGTCAAATTGAAATGTTATCTCGTATTCATGGTAATGCTATTATTAAAGAGATTATCGAAAGAACACGTCAAGGTGAATATGGTAAAAATCTAGATATTGGTGATTCTACTGAAGCATTTAGGATTATGTTCTATCGTGCATTGGCAGGACAAAGAACACGTGTATTGTTCATGCCTAAAGACATCATGACCTATATGGCTCAAGACTTCGATAATAAAGGCATGGGTCGTTCTTTAATTGATAACATGAAAGTATTATTGTCTTTACGTATTCAATTCATGTTAGCACAAGTACGTGCAGGTATTGCTAATTCTATTCCTGAGACAGTAGCTACCGTTAGAATTGATGAGAAAGACCCAGACCCTAAAAAGACGATTCAGATTGCACAAGCACTTACTTTAAAAACCAGATTAACTGCTGGTTTAATGGTAGGCGCATCTAATGTACAAACGATTGAAGACAGAATTAATCAATCGAATATTCGTTTAGCAATTGAATCAGACCATCCTAAAGTACCAAATATTGGTCACGATATCACAAGAAATACTGCTGATATCCCAGTACCTGATAATGATACTGCTGAATTGATTAATAGATTAGTACAAATGGGTACATTCTTACCTCCAGAATTAGTCGATAATTCCTATGGTGTAGATTTTGCTCGAGAGGTATTACAACAAAACTTCTTAGTAGGCATGGTCGTTAAACAAATTCAAACCAAACAAAATCCTTACTTTACAGAGTTTGTTAAGAAACTTATCTTAGCTTCTCCTACGTTAAGAACAGAACTTAAAGAAACAGTTAAGTCAAACTTAAATGATATTCTTGATGTATTGAATGAAGCATCAGATGATGAAATTGATAAAACTGCTCTGAGTGATGATTCACTTAGAACAATTATTGAATACATCACGGATAAATTCATTGCTGGGTTAGTAGTTAAACTACCAGAGAAAGCTAATGATAATGATGAGATGATTAACGACCAAATCAGTAAAATGGAAGCTCGTATCGATAAGACATTAGATTATATCTATTCACCAGAATCATTACCAAATGATGTATTGGGTGAAGAAGCCGCTAACTTTATTGACCAATACCGTGGTTTGATTAAAGCAGAGATTATGCGTAATTTCTTGATTGAATCTGGGTTTGGTACTGAAGTTATGGACTTCATTACAATTAGTGATGATGGTGTCCAAACTTACGAGAAGAATGCTTCTATGCGCGACTTTGCTATTAAGACTATTAAGAACATGATGGATATGTTTGAGAAGTCTAAAAACATTGTTAAATCTACTACTGGATTTATGGAAGGTAACGACCTTAAACCTAGCGAAGGCGGCGGTGGTAGCTACGATAGTGGCGACAGTGGTGATAGCTCGGACGAAGGTGGTGACGATGGTTTCGGTGACTTTGGTGATGAAGGAGGCGAAGGCGGTGAAGACGACTTTGACTTCGATGAAGGTGGAGAATCTTCAGGAGAAGGTAGTCCAAACTCTGACGTAGACGGCGCACCTGACTAAAAAATAAAAACATAAAGGATATCTAGAGTAGAGAGGGAATTCCCTCTCTACTCTATTTACCTTTTATTGCGTTAATTTGCAAATACGATAGAATACATGGTTAATATCAAACCGACTGGCTGGAATAAACTCAATCAATACACCATCTGAAGTTAACAGATAAGTATCACGAGTAGGTTTACTTGATTTACGATTACGACGTACCAAAGAAGCAGTAATCAAATTACTGATTTCAGAACTCGTATCACGAACTAAGCATACCCAACCATTTTGATTGTTTTCAGAACCATCCAATGTGATATTTAACTCACCAGCACTACGGTCTACATAAGTTACAGTTGCTGTATTACTTACAATAGTCGGCGTATCACTGTCTGATAAATATTCATCATCATTATTGGTAATAGTGAATGATGCGAACATTTCTTCTACAAGTGTATCGTATTGCTGTCTTGATGACTTAGTGATGATATCATCGCGCTCTTCCAAATCATTGTAACATTCTACAATCTCAGTTACACTGATGTCAGTCAAGTCTAAACACAGAAGAATCTTGTTAAACTGAATATCAATCATTTCAGAAAGTTTACGCAATAGGACAAACTCACGTGCTTTAGTCAATGGTTTAATGATTTTATCACGATAATCGTCAAATGTTTTACATTCTTTGATTTTCCGTACTACTTCTAACTGACGTTTCTTAGTAGCAATAGGATTCATGATAGTGACATCACTTTCAACCAAACGTGAACCATTGTGTTCTGTATAAACATCGTCAATGATTTCTGTAACCAGTGATGGTAAATTATCAGCGATAATCTCGTTATCGTTAATGGTTACATTGTATTCATTTACTTCGCCGCCATTTGCAAGGATTTCGGCTTCCTGATATTGACGTTCCTCATCAGTCATGGTCAGATATTTAATCTCTTCTTCCAGACTAGGTGGATTCTCACGATTAGGAATTAATGCACTACCTAAGATACCTGGTGTTTTACCAGGAATGATATGGTCTTTAAGTTCCATTCTTTCTTCCTCAGTTAAATCGTACAATACCTGACAAGGCAAACCATGTTCATCTAATTCAATCATACAACGTTTATTCAGATAGTTGTAGGATTGCCACAGTTTATTACTTGCGTTAAATGCAAATACATACTCACGTTGAACCAGACCATAGGTGTCGTAGTATTCAAAATACAAACCATCTTTATCTTCAGACAGTTTTTCACGATGTTTGGTATAGTCAAACGGATACAAGTATTCAGGTGTTAGTTTACGACGTACTTTTACTTCATTAATATCTTCGTATCCTTTGGTAGAAGTATTAATCCACAAACCTACTAACCAGTTACGACCAATAGCCATCTTACGACGATAATCTGGTACAATTGGGAAACCATCTTCTTCGACTTGACGAGTTCCCTCGAATTGACGAGTTTCCTGATTGTTTACATTAGTAGTTTCATTGGTGTTAGGTTTATCATAACGCTCTTCGTATTGACGTGCATTACCGTGAACAACGGTAGGTGTACCAATAACAGAAGATTCATCAACCAATTCGTTGTATGCTGAATTATCTTGTTGTTGGCGTTGTTGCTGTTGTGGGTTTTGCTGATTTCCACCAATGCTTTCAACATATTTACGACGTTTAATGGCAAAGTAGTCATTGGTATCAGTTTGCTGTGCAGTATTCGTGTTATTACCACCACGACCAAATACATCATGTGCTTGTGTGTTAGAAGCACTAAATGTATTATCTACTCGATTAGCATTCATACCACCAAAGTTATTACCATTGTTACCACGAACATTACCCCAACGAGAACCACCGGCATTACCTACATTGTTATTACGCATGGTCATACCACCACGAGTAGCGAAACTACCTGCATTGTTGTTACCATACATCATGCCGTTGCCATTGCTGTAATGACGTGCCAATTGGCGTTGGATATTATTAATGTAAGAACAATACTTACTAGCATCATTACGTACACCATGTGCTTCTTGAGCATTTAATTGGTTCATTGGACCATAATTCAAGAAGATGTAAGGTACAGCATCAACAAAGGAATTACTTACTAAGTTGAATACTTGGTTTTGGTTATTAGGATTGATTTGGTTAGACAAATATTCTAATTCCAAAATCTGCAAGATATTTACGTAGATTTCAGAGAACAAATTATTGTTTTGACTCAATGCTTCAGCAGCACATCCACGGAAGAATGATACTTGGTTAGGACCGGCATACAGTGTTTCGTCAATTACATTTGTCAACATCTCACCAACCATTTGTTGCAGAGGTGCTGTTTGATACAAATCGATATTCATGTTAGTTTCCTTTTTAAAATATACTTTAACAATTACTCTGTGTCTTCAATATCATGCCTATTATCTACTTCACCGTATAGCAATTTCTTAACGGCTTCGATTTTATCGGCAAGTTCGGGATTAGGCACAATGGTGTAATCGTCAGTGATAGTTACATATGGGTTTAATCTACTGCGACCTGATGGGTCTGCTTTAGACATGTCAAATGCCGCACCACATTCCAATAGAGATTCATGTAGTGCTACAGATGGGTCTTCTACATTAAACTGCGTATTAGATGTTCTGGCTTTATCAGACTTCTCTTGTGGGATAACAATACGTCCCATTTTCAAGATAGGCAAATCAGCTGGGTCATCTACTACGATAATTTCAGTATGGTTCTTAATCTGCATAACCACTTCAGCACGAATGCTTTCAATTGCTTTCTTAACAGCTTCGTACTTAACAGGTACATTAGGATTTCTGTCTTCTTCTAATCGCAATGTACTAAGATTAAAGTAAGCATTGTTAATCGCTTTAGTTAAATCGAATAACAAGAATTGACAAATCTGCAATTGCTTACCATACAGAGTATTAGATTTAGAAATTTGTGAAATCTCACTGGTTAAGTCAATAAAGTTTTCAACAATATAAACGAATAGCTTATAAATGCTGTCAATATGTCCTAAACCAATTCGCTCGAAATCATCGATAGTCATGTCATCTACATAACCATCCAATGAAACCATGTGTTTGTCAATATTGTCTTGAATAATAGACGCATGGTCAGATGTAGAACAGATGGCTTCACCCATCATGCTACGCCATGCTTCTGTATTATCTACAATATCTGGATTCATTCGATTATAACGAGTATAGTGACTTAATACGTAAATCAATGTACCAATAACCGTTTTAGCTGAACGAATGGTTTCCCATTCTTTACGACGTACTGCAAAGAACATCTTTGTAGGTTCGTAATAAGGATAAAGGTAACTGTGTGGTGGCTTACGACCATTACTTTTAACAATTACCCAATCTTCTGTTGGATATTGGTTTGATAAGTCGGCAGCTGTTTCAAAGTCATCTTCATTTAACATCTGAACAGAACCAGGTTTAAAACCAAACATTTCTAATGTTTTGGTCATCCCGAACTTACAGCACAGATAATGTACAAGAGTACACTTCATTTTAATGAAATTATCAGTACGTCCAGTGTCTTTCTTATTGTGGATTTTAGAATGATAGATAGATGTATATTCAGATACACCATCTACAAAAATATTCACGCTACGAATACGTTCAAACCACAGCTTAATCTTAATCAGTTTAACAAAGATTTCAGTAGGTTTAATGGTAATGATACCATCTGCCATTACAGGTGCAACCATGTATTTTACACCATTCATCCACATGAATCCATGTCGACGAATAAATGGAAGATAGATATATTTACGAATCGGCTGACCATCAAAGTCAAAGTTAAAAGCATATAGTCGAATATCATTTTTATTGATATCGTATTTACGCGTGTTGTTGTTACTGATTCTGGTCATGTATTGATAACCCTCTTTTGGAGGGACTTTCTCACAACCAAGATACTTTAACTTTTTAGGAAATCGTTTCGAGTTAATGCGAAACAGTCTATCCACATAAAGAGGAATATTAGGATTGTCATGATAAGACAATCCTAATCCAATTCTCTCGTCAATATGTGGAGTATCTTCCTTAATCCGTTCTATCAATAAAGGATTCATGTTTGTTTTCCTTGTATAATTATTAAAGTATATTCTACCATGATAAAAGACTCGCGATATTCTTTTAACAATAATAAAACACCTAATATCTCAACTACGAGATAATTCATTCAAATAAATTTAAAAGTCAAATAATTTTTCAATCCCTTTAAATAAAAGATAACCAATACCTACTACAGCTGCGGCTGCACCGATAACAGGTAAGGCTGCACCTATAGAAGAAATACCAGCAAATCCCATTGCTGATTTACTAGCTATACCTGCAACTGCTTTAGTTGCGGCACTTGATGTTGATAATGCTAAAAATCCTTTCTTTGCAATAGTTCCTACAGTGGATGTCTTTTTACTGTCAGAGACTACTTTAGTTACTGCTCCAACAATAGCGGCTGTGCCTGTAATAATACCAGCAGTAGAAGCAAGGTTACGTGATGTATCGGCACTACCAGCGCTTGCTGCTGCTACTTCAGCTTTCACGCGTTTAGAACGTTCTTCTATTACTTTTTCCTCCAAGTCTAAGTTACGATCAATAAGTCTATATTTTCTTTCAGCTTCTCGGTTTTCTGCTTGATATGTCCTTTCTTCTCGTTTAAATGTTCTTTCTTCACGATAATTTTCGTGATTACCTAATGTTTCAATATGATCTAATTTAAGTTTAAGTTCTTTAAGCTCTCTTTCTTTTTGGTTAATTTCCTCATTCAATTGTCGAACTTTAAGTTCGTGTTCACGCTCCTGTTCTTTAAATTGATTATTTAAAATAACTTCCTGTTGTTTTAACTTACGGATTTCAATCTCAGAATTATACGTTCTTGCTTCATCTGATGTGGTGAAGTAACCGTGTTCTTGTAATTCTTCTTTATCGTGGTAAGGGATAAATATATTAGTTACTTCGATATTATCTTCTTCGTTTAGATAAGAAGTATAAATATATAAACCAGATTCTTCGCCATTAGATGGTTTTTCACCTTTGATAACTTGAATCTTATTACCCATCTTACGATAAATTTTACCATTTTCTTTATTGGTAATGAATTTAATAGATTCTAATTTACCTTGTTTTGCCAACTCTTTTTGAATAGCTTGATGTAATTCAGAATCTTCAATAGAGAAAGAAGGATGGATAATTTGTTTATAGTTTACTACGTTAGGTGAAATCACAATATCTAATTCTTTATCGTAGATAATTTTATTTCTACGAATAATCTCTTCAGGATAATAGAATACAGTAACTAATTCACTATTAGCTAAATAGATGTTTGTAGAATAAGGACCCTGAGTGGCTTTTATTACGTCAGTTATCTTATTTTCTAAGTTATTTCTATTTTCTAATACTTTACCAAATAAACGCCTGTTTTCAGTAATTCCAAACAAAGCATCGCCTGTGTTACCTGATTCCTTATAATTATTTTCAATTGAATTTATCAACCCAATAGTAGGTACTACTGATTCTAGATTAGATAAATGATTAACAATAATATATAGACCAGAACCATAACTCAAAATCAGTTTTTTATCTTCTAAAGTTAATCTTCTTAAAGAAGAATTTTCAGTACCTGGTTTTAATCGATAGACATATCCAAATCGATTACTGATATTAATATCAGTATTAGACATGTTAATGATTTCAGTTGTTGAAAATAATGTACTTGGGTGCTCGATTGACTTACCACTCTTAGCCCCAAAATAACTATCTTCTTTAATAATAACTGAATAAGGGTTACCATTAATAACATCAGAATGTTCTGCATTAACTGTGTTATTATTGAAAAAGTCAGATGGTAAGTGAGTTTCTTTAAATTTACGACTGCTTCTATTTCGTACATTGAACAAAGCAGAACCATTTTGATATTCATCGTTAGACATAGTTGTTTTCTCCTTAAGGAAACAATATAATATTCGATACCAATTTAATATTATATGTTTTAGAAAAAATACAATAAGACGTAGATAATCCTATTACTCCTCTACCCAATTAAGGGTAGAGGAGTAATAGGTATCTTTAATTAATTGTTTAAATTAATCAGTTCTAATTAACCACTAGTGATTAAGGAGCAACAGCAGCACCAGTACCAGCAGCAGGTTTAGCAGGTTGTGCTACTTCGTTAGTAACTTGGAAGTTCAAGCGTTCTTGGATAGAACGTTTCAGACCAGTTACTTTGATGCGTACCAATACTGGCAAGTGGCAGATGTGGCTGAACCATGGTTGAACCATAGTTTCGTGTTGGTATTTGCTACCACGGGCACGGCTAACAATACGTGGGATTTCACGTTTGTCAAGAGTGTTACCGAACCACAGAGGTACGCTCAGGCTACCATTGCGTGGTTTACCGAATGACAAGAAGATAGTACCAATTTCACCATCTTTAGCTTGACCATTTTCATCCAATACCAAACGTTCGTCAGAACATTCTTCAATAGTAAAGTCGAAGCCATCACCCAGAGTACGTGCATCACCTTCACGGAAGATGAATTTGCTAGTGAATGCGTCAGCAATAGCAATCACGTGTGGACGGAAAGAGCTACCACCGATGTCAGTCAACTCGTAACCAGCAGCCAGTTCAGAAGAACAGTAAGCTTGAGTCATTTCACCCAGGATGTAGTTAGTCATTACAGAAGACACGTTATTCAAACGGTCAGAAGTAGTCAGAGATTGACAAGTTTTGTAAACGTCCAATTCTACATCTTTAACGTAAGTACGAGCAAACCATTGACCCACACCAACAGAAGTATAGTTAAATGGTTCAGCAGTATCCAGTTGTTGAGGTTGTGATTTCAACATATTCAGGATATCGTAAATAGCAGATACACCGGCGTTAGTACGACGGATGAAAGACAGACGAATCAGGCTATCAATACGTTGAGAATCGGATACGGTGTCTTTGTCATCGATAGGACGACGGATAGCGATTGGAGAGTGCAATTTAACACCGTAGATGATGCGTTGTACGCGGTCATCCAACAGCAGGCCATGTTCGCGCAAGTTGCTATTAGTACGAGTAGCGTCTACTTCGTAACCAACGATAGAGGTTTTTTCCAATTCAGCAACCAGAGCTTTAACGTCTGGGTTTTCCATAGACAATACTTCTTTGGTTTCTGCATTACGTACAGCGCGTACTTGTACAGCAGCTGCATTCAGAGTTACAGTACCCAAGTCAGTGTTACCACGACCAGAGATATCAAAACGCAACAGAGCTTCCAATTTTTTGTCTTTCAGTGCTTTCAATTCTGTAGGCAGAGCTTGAGAGATTTCACCGATAGTATCAGCATTTACCAAGTGAGTGTTTACATCGTACATCAATTGGATGCCTTCACGGTCACCATTAGGAGAGTAAGTGAAGGTAGATTGTTGATGGTATTGCAAGTTTTTGAACAATACAACATCGTTACCCACTTTCAGACCCAGAGTTTTCAAACGTGGGTTAGCAGAAATTTGGTCAGTATCATCAGACATACCCAAAGTAACCATACGGTCAGTTTGAGAGATGTGAGTCAGTTTAATTTCTTTACCGATTTTCAGCAAGGAAGTTTGTACGTCTTCATCGAAGTCAGTACGAACAACGTAAGGAGGCAACAAAGTGCTGTCTACGAAAGAATCTTCACTGATGGTTTTACGGAATACAGGAACGATGTCAGTGAAGTTAGATTTCAAGATATCGTGTTTACGCAATGCTTTGATTACGTGTTTTTGGTTGCGGTATGCGTCGCCTTTACCACCCAAGTCGTATTCTTTAGAGTTGAATACAGTTGACAGGTGTACGTCGATAGTGTAGTTGTTTTGAGTAGAATCCAAAGTAATAGTAGGGAAGAACAATTCTACAGCTTTAGATTGTTTTTCAGGGCGGATGTTATAAGAAACAGTCATCGCCAGAGTGTTCATCATACCGTGAACTTCAAAAGACTCAGTAGCCAACTCTTGACCTACAACACCAACGTCAACACCACCACCAATAGCAGATACCACAGTACCAGGTTCAGTTTGTGCACCAGCATTGTAGTATTCATCAGGGTTTTGAGCGATGATGATAGATTCAGACAAATTATCCACTTGGTCTTCAGTCAGAGTAGCACCAGTGCTTTCTTGGTAGTCAGCAACGATACCATCGATTACAGCTTTTTGGCTGTTAGTAATAGCACTCAGGTCTTCAGCTTCAGAAGTACTCAGGCTTTCAGTAGACAAGAATGCTTTACCTACGAGTTTAGCAGCTTCAGTGCTCAGGGAAATATCGTGAGCACGTGATTTTACGATGTCAGCAATAACTTGTGTATTTGAACGGGGGGTAAAGGATTTTTTCTCTTTACCGAAAATATTTTTTTGAGACATTTTCAATACCTTTAAAATTTAAATCAAGACAAGAATAACTTATAGTATCTTCGAAAATAATTATTAATTATCTAATAGTAGTAAATAATTACCGAACAATGCTGTAGCTGATATGGTCTGTTCTGAGTGGTAAATAGACGACTTTCTCATTACATCACGAATTTTCTCTAATACATAAGTTTTCAATGTATGTTCACTGTAGCTTCCTTCTACCGTTGAAGTAGGTACAGAAATAAAGTAAATACGTCCACTAGGGGACACGTCAATACTCTCATACATACAGTTTTCGTTAGTGTGTTGGTAAATGTTATTACATATACCTGTCATTACTTTAGATAGAATACGTGTTACATTAAACACTTCTTCATCAAAAGTATACTCACCATTTTCCTGAGGAAAATATTGGCTATACAATGCTTCTTTATCAGTAGCATTTGCAAGCCACAGTAGGCGAATATCCAATGCCTCACCCATCAAAGGGGTAAGTTTTTCAGACATCTCTACAGATTCGTGTACTCTATTTTTATCTAAAGGTGAGGATTTAGATAAAGCATTTAGAGCAATTAATTCTTTTAAAGCGTGTGAGCCGACAGACGCGACAGCTTTATCATAATAAAGTAAGTCAACAGGGCTAATGCCTTTATCTTTTAAGTCGCTATATAATTCTTCTGGTACAAATACTAATCTAATAGCATTCTCTGGGTTTTCTTCAGAATCAATAAAACGATCCAATAACTTTTGAGCTTCTGTCTTTTTAGGTAACTCAATCATGGGTGATATCCTTTATATGTTGGTAGATTTCTATTTAGATTTTAGCCCTGACTATCTATGTAAAAAATAGCTCAATAAGCTAATATATACTAACCGAATAATTCATATTAACATACGTTATAACCGTTACTTATTTTATTAACAATATAAAAAATAAAGAAAGAAATCCCGACATGAACATTAAAGCATTATTAGCAAAATGTATTTCTTTATTATACAGAGAATCTCAATTAGAAGAAGAATCAGATTCCTCTAAACTGGTTAATGATATTATTAGTTCTTTAAAGATTAATAATAGAGACATCAGTGGGACAGACTCTACTTTAAATGACTTAAAAGATTTAGTATTGGATATGGTTTCTAGAGAGAACCCTATTCCTTATAATGATTTAATACAGCATTTAAAAATAATTTGTGCACAAGACACCACACTTTTTGAAAGTATTCAGGATAATATTGCATTTGAATTGACACCTCAAGAAGTACAGCGTTCTGTATTATCTTATCGTTTTGAATTAAGTAAATATCTAAAAAATAAAAAAGCACAAGATATTTTAGAGAAACTGACTTACGATTTAAAATTCAATCGAGATAAAGTAGATGACTTAGATGGTTACATGGCTACTAAATTAACAGATGCGATTGATTTAGTAAATTACGCTGGTGAAGAAATTCCAGGTGTAGTAATCGAACTAGATTTAAATAACATCGAACAAGTCGCTGAACAATACGAATTAATTAAGAAAGAATCAGATGGTTCACGTACTATTCGTATGCCATGGCAAGCAATGAATAGAATGACACGTGGTGGTTTACGTTTAGGTCAACTGACTATAGTGGGTGGTTTAGCACACAATAATAAAACAGGTGTGTGTTTGTCTATGTTTATTTCAGCTTGTATGTTTAATAATCCTAAAGACTTATTAACCAATCCAAAAAAGAAACCAATGAATGTATTGATTTCTTTTGAAGATGACATGCAAATCGTATTATCTAACATTTACACTTTATTAAAAGGTAACTTTGATAATGTCGTCGTAACAGACGAAGATAAAAGAAACTTAGATAAAAACGAAGCTGCAATGTATGTAAGAGATAAACTACAGTCTACAGGATACAATGTAAAACTGATTCGTATTAATCCATCTGAATGGTCTTATATTGAAATTCAGAATAAGATTCTAGAATTAGAATCTAAGGGATATGAAATCCACATGTGTCTGATTGACTATTTAAACCTGGCTAATAAAAATGGTTTACCTAATATTCGTGGTGACTCTGATGTACAGGAGTTGTTTAGGCGTACTAAAAACTTTATGTGTGCAGGACACAATATTGCTCTATTGACACCACACCAATTATCAGGCGATGCATTGGATTTAAAACGTCAAGGTAATAAGATGTTGGCACAACAAGTATCAGATGGTTCGTATTATGCTGACTGTCGTGGTTTATATCGTGAACCAGAACTTGAGATTGCTGTAGATATTGTAAAAGACAATGGTACTAAATATCAAGTATTTGCACGTGGTAAACACCGTGGTCAAAACGATACACCAGAAGAACATAAAGTATTTATTTTACCATTCGCACCAGTAGGTGGTTTAAGATACGACATCAATGGAAGTGATACTTCACTGTCTCGTTTCGGTGCAACACGAAATGAAAATGGTGAAGAAGAATTAGCATTCTACGATATAGGCTAAAAAATAAAATAGAAAGCATTATACTACTCTCACTGGATAACCAGTGAGAGTAGCGTAGCTTTATGTTAAACACCGTTTAAGAGGATGTCACCACCTGTTACTACTTCGATTAATTCGACGTTAGTATCCAAGTCATAGGTTTTATACGTATCAGATTGTTTAGATTCAGAATCTACAGACTTATAGCATACGTATACATCTAATACGAGTTTACGTACCACATGCGTATCCATCAGTGTATTACCAAAGTTACCATCATCGGTAAATTCAGTACTTAACAGACACAAAGAGAATGCTTCAATAGCTTCTGAATCAGATACTTTTTCAATAAATTTAGAAGTCAAGTCAACACCCCAGCGATAATCGCGGAATGTACCAATCTTAAATTCTTTCTTATTGAAATAATCAATCAGAATACGACGTACTAAACCAGTACGATCTTGTTCTTCCAGATTAGTAATACCTGTTACAGATTTAGTTTGAGAAGATTGAGCAATTCGTTTAATACGATGTTTGTTAATCATCTTATTGATGATTTTAATATTCTTATCGTGTGGTAAAACCTCACTGTATTTTTCCAACTTAGCAATGAAGTTTGCTACGAAGAATACAATCCCAATTAAGATTAAACAACCTAGTGCAAAGAATGCAAATTTTTCCATTTTAATAGTTCCTTTAAATAAGTTAATAAATAGATGTACTATCTAATAGATTTGTACACTTTAATAGTATAGATTTAAATTATCTTAGATTAAGGTATAAAGGACAATGGAAAGATATGAATAACCTTATAGTAAAAAGGAATAACAAAATGTTTGAAGTATTTAAATCACCGACTATTAAAGAAGACACTAATAAAAATCAAATCATTGTAGAGGGTATTAATCTAAAACTAGTATATCGTGATTTTGAGAAATACATTGGTTCTAAGATGCTCTATAATATCTTAGATAAGTCAGGTAGATGGGAAATGAAATTCCAGAAATTCTATTTACCTGACATGTACCATGTAGTATTAGAATTATTAAACAATGATAAATTTAAACGTAGAATTGTATCTCGTTCTAAATTACAAAAATTAAAAGAATTGTTTGAGACTATTCCTTTGGTACAGAATATTAAATTAATTCAAAATACCAAAGATGAAGATATTCCTAGTGTGAATAAATCTATTTTAAAGAATATATTCGTACCAGGATTTAAGTTATTTGAACATCAAGATAAGTTTATCGATAACTGTTTATTTAAATCTAAGTTAATGGACTTAAGAGGCTATCTACTAGACGCAGGGCCTGGTTTAGGTAAGACCATTAACTCTATTGCTTTAATGGAACTATTAGGCGCAGATAAGATTATTGTCGTATGTCCTAAGAAAGCAGTTATCGACGTATGGGAAGAGACCATTAATCGTATTTACAGTAAACCACAGACTTATAATCTCTCTATTGATTCTATCAAGGGTGGTAAAGTTAAATTAGCTAATTTTTCTCTAGACAGTAAATTCATGGTTTGTCACTTTGAAGCACTGGATAAATTAGTAGCTAGTTTAAGAAATATACCGAGTGGACGCTACACCGTGGTGCTCGATGAATCGCACGGTCTAAATAGCTATAAATCACAACGCTCCACATTGTTTAGAGAATTGAATAAAATAGTTAATCCTTATTTCTGTTTATGGATGTCAGGTACACCACTAAAAGCATTAGGTAGTGAAACCATGACAATGTTTGAAACCATTGATAAGTTATTTACACCTGAAGTGGTTAAATCCTTTACTTCTGTATTTGGTATTTCTGGTGTCTATGCCGCTAGTGTTATGGCAAATCGTTTACAATTAGTAAAAGCCACCATTAAAGCTCAAGGTTCAGGTGTAGAACAATTTACCTATCAATCTAAAGTAGTCTTACCTGATGCTTGGAAATATACACTTAGTACTATTCGTGAAGAAATGAAAAAATACATTAGAGAGCGTACTGCTTTTTATCATGAATTTAGAGAAGAGTATATTGAAGAGTATTTTGAAGGTATTGAAGAGTTTAAAGTTAATCTAGGAAGTAACTTTGATAGTAAGATGCAAATAGCATTAGATGAATACCTAGCTAAAACCAAAGAGTTACATGATGGATATAACCCAACATCTCCAGTACACAAACAATACATTATTGATTGTAATTACTTTGAAGATAAAGTAATTATTCCTATTCTTTCTAATAAGACTAAGAAGATATTTAGAAAAGCTAAGTCTGTTTATAAATACGTAGAACTTACGATTATTGGAGAAACATTAGGTAATGTCATTGGACGTAAGAGAACTGAGTGTAATAAAGCTATTGTAGAAGCGATGGCAAAATCATTTACTGTAGTGAATGAAGAGAGTAAAGAAACTTACGAAACAAATCTAGGTGAAGTAATTCGCGATGCTGAAGCAAAAACATTAATCTTTACAGATTATGTAGACGTATTAAAACGTTGTAATGAAATCTTAATAGAAGAAGGTTTCCACCCTATTACTATCTTTGGTGAAACAACAACAACTATTGGTCTCTCTAATCAAGTTAAACAGTTTAAAGAAAACAGTAAGATTAATCCTTTGATTACGACATTTAAAACATTGTCAGAAGCAGTGCCTTTAACAGAAGCCAATACAGTAATTTTCTTGAACTTACCATTTAGGTCTGGTACTTACGACCAAGCAGTTAAACGAGCAAATCGTATTGGTCAAACTAAAGATGTACACTTATACGAAGTAACATTAGATACAGGTGGTGAAGAAAACATTTCTACACGAAACTTAGATATCTTAAAATGGTCTGAAGAACAAGTAAGTATCTTAATGGGTGATAAGAAAGGTGAGATGGAAGTAGTATCTAAACTGACTATAGACCACTTCTTACCTGATATGGTTACTAGAGGCATCCCTAGTATTAAAGACTTTAAAATGTTCTAAAAAATAAAGTAAAACATATTACTCTATACAGTACCATTTAAGGTACTGTATAGAGTAGATTATGTTATTTAGGTAAATCAGAATTTAATATCCATAGGGATAGGTGTTATATAATCAATTTCAGTATATTCACTATAGAGTTTACCAGTAGAAATGTCTTTGAAGTAACCACGGACGTCACCTCTATTCAAATCTAATTTACTAAAGTAAATACCTGAAGTATCAACACCATTTTCAAACGCTTCTTTAAGGTACTTCTCACAATCCTCTACTGTTAAGAATAACTCTGAACAATGTTTAAATGAAGGGATTTTCAAACCAGATTCGTTTTTCTCTACTTTAACAAAATACTCTCTTTCTCGTAAGTTGGTAAGTAGATAAATATACTCTTGTTTTTCATCAAAATTAAATGGTCGAATATTCTTAACATTAATGTGTTTACCAGCAAAACATTTAAACGCATCTTTTCCATTAAATGGGTTTGGTTTATAATGGATAACACAACCATTATTCAATGTAATTGCCTCTATTCTTTTTTCTTCTTTGTAACGTCTAGTGAAGAATCCACCGCATTTAAATTCACGGAAGAACTCTTTTTCAGTAACATTAGCTAAGACTTCATCAATGTTAATAGGTTTTCCTTTCCTATTAAAGATGATTTCGTCTTTATGATGACCAAAAGTATTTTTGATGTTTTCTTTAATAGCATTAAATAGAGTATTATCTGTAAATACGTCATCTCTAGGTAACCCATAGAAAATCCTAGATTGAACACCAATACTGATAAATACATCAGTGTAATCAGATAAAGTAGTTTCTTTTACTTCATTCTTATTTCCTAACATTTTATCAATACAGTCAATAATAAATTTAGTATCTTTTGCTAAATCCTTAGTGAATAGTTTAACACTATTATCATCACGCAATGGCTCGATTAATTCACGGCTAATGTAACAGTTAGTTAAAACATGTTCAGATAAGTTTGCATTTGAGATATCAGATACACTAATGAGATATTCACCTTCGTATTCGATATTTTCCAAATAGCTTGTAACATCGTATTTGGTTGAAAATGTATTAACAAAGCTACGATGACCAGGTTTTACAGTAAATTGGACATTTTCGTTACTATGTTGTCCGTATTGATAAATAGGTGCGAGATATTCGTATTCTACTTCTGGTACAGTGAATGAAGGCAAATAGAATTCACCGTCTTTATCTTTTAACCAAACAGTAATAACCTTATCTTTACCATATTCATTGATATTAATGTGTCTGATAATAGAATTAGCTACACTAAATGCCGCGTATTTTGAAGGTTTAATGAATAACTGTACACTGTCATCGAAAGCACGATCTACGAAGAAACCAAAGCCTGTTAGATTTCTCAGTCTCTTGACAATAACACGAATGAGTTTTTTCAGTTCAATTCCAGATACACTTAGTAACTCTCTTTCTTTTTCTAATGCTGCTTGTTTTTCAGGGTCATCGTACTTACTACACATAATGGAATAAGCATCGTAACAAATACGGATAGGGAGTTCGATAGACTTAGGATTAGGACGAACCAGTTTATGGTACATCTTGTTTAAATCAAGAAGATCGTATTGATGTATAATCCCATTAACCATATTTTCAATGATTTCTCGTGGCAAACCATCTACTTTAGAATCTAAATACCAGTGCAACAAACCATCGGTATAGAGTGGTCGAGTACCAGGTTCTTTTGGGGAGTCAGTAACAGGTTTAAAATCAGTGTTAAGATTCATTTTGAATTTCCTTTTAATAAAAATGAGAAAAAAGAGTGTCTGAATGACCAGACACTCTTTATTTATTACAAACGGGTAATTTGATATTCTTTAATTAAAGAATCGTCTAAATCAGTAAAACCACTTACAGCATAAGTGTTTTTATTCAAACGAGAAACCACACAACCTTTCTCTAACAATTCCTTAATTGTGTAGAATTTGACTTGATGAGTAAAACTGGTTTCACTATCTTGACCAAATTCACATACACCAAATACATTACCACGATAGGTGCTAAGACCTTTTTCATTCCAGATGCTAAAGTCAGAATAATCACCTTCATCAACAATCGCTGTAGCGATTTTCTCACTACAAGCAATACTAACGTAATGGTAATTAGCATGTTTATCAATAAGCACATTGTAGTCAATAAGACTGTTGATAAAAACACCAACTGTTTCATTTTCATCAAAATCAGTGTTAGGCTCAATGATTTCACCATGTACTAAATTTTGACCATCCTTAATAATGCGAAATGGTGTTGAAATTATACCAATGCTGTTAGCATCTTTAGAGTAAATAACGCGCTTATCATCGATTTCACTATAGATATAACCTAACTTACTACCAACATCACAAACATAACCATACATCTTTTCAATATAGCATCCGAGATATCCTTCACCAATAATCCCGTCTTTAATATATTGTTTAACTTTATTAATCTCTTCAGTTAAACCATATAAGTTTTTAGGATTATCGTAAGTTTTAATAAATTCTAAGAATTCAGATTTCAAGTCACTACAGTAGATAACGATATCATCGTCAATGACTCGTTTAATGGTTTCACTAGAATTAATAAACTCTTGAAATAGAATAAATGGAATAAGTTTAGATTGGTTATTTAATGGTTTGCGATAAGCAAGAATATAATCACTTGCACCACCATAACTAATATCGACAGAAATAGGTGTAAAACCATTTACACTACTGTCACCGTGGTTTTTAATGAAGTTATCAATATCTTCGTAATAGTCGATATCATCAGAGAGATAACAACCAGATACAATGATAACGTCTTCAAAAACAGATTTAGTAGAATATTCATCAAATGGTTTAAACTCTACTTTTTTCATGGGTAATAATTCTGATGTAAAGTAATAGCCTTCGTATATCTTACCGTATATCTTTACTTTATCTAAATCAAAGTCATTTGTATCGATGTGATAAACTTCAGATTCAATACCGTATTGTTCTTGAATTCTGTCTTTATATCTTAACATGATTTCAATATTGTCGAAGATAATATAGGTAGAATCAGGTTTAGCGTCTTTTTCAATAAGTGCAAACTTATGGTTACTATAACCAAAACTAGTAATTGGTTTAACTACCTTAGAGTTACCACGAAGAATGTCTAATTCTTCTTCTGTAAAACCAGTGATGATAAGAGTGGGTTCGATACCAATACCGTATTTTGAACTATCATCAGAACGACTAACTACTTTAATGGTGTATTTATCTTTAAGTTGTTCGATAAATTTACTCATGGCTTTACGTGTATTTTCAGTACGTACAGGTTTATACACAGCATGGAAAATATCCACATAGTTAATTAAAACACATTCATTAACTACTTTAAAATAACACTTACCACTAAAGTCTTTACGTAAACCATTAATGGTGATATTTGAATGCTCATCTACATTACCATCAAAAAGAATATCAACAATAGCTTGCAACGTTTGTTTGTCTGTTGGTCGGTATTTTGTATCTTTTTGTTTTGCTTGTGTATCTTTGGCATTGGGACTAACATAGTCCTTAATGAATTTATATGTACCCATTTTAAATATCCTTATTTAGAGAATTTAGCAAAAGCCATACAATCTTCGTCTTTATCGTTATTGAAACAATAATCACGAATCTCGTTACAAGCAATACTGTTATTTTCTTTGCACATGATACCAGAGTCTTCGTTAATCTGTACTTCTACATTCAGATTGGTTTCTTCAGTAGGAGTAACAGGTGTAGATCCTACCTTCTGTGTAGCACAAGCGCAAACAGCAAAAGCCAATAAAATAAAAAGTTTATTCATTTTAAGTTTCCTTTATAAAAAGAGAATGCGATTACAGTATGGGTAGAAATACCCATACTGTAATTACGCGTTAAGAATTAATCAAATTTAAAGTTAAGTGGAATAGGGTAATAGAAGCTATTTGCCTTACGTGCAATAAAGTATTGACCTGTTTCTTTATGGCGATAGATATCGTAAGGTTCCACTACATTACCGTCTCCATAATCGATATTGAGATTAATCGTAGCACCATAATGGCTTACATTAGAATCGTAACCACCACCAAAACCTACATTTCTAGTGTTATGCAAATATTCACTCAATTCTTCTTCAGAATTGATAATTAAATCACATTTCTTAAATGCGGCAATACGATTACCATTGTCATCTACTTCTACTCGAACAATGTTTCTGTTTCTATTTACCCTTCTAATAGCATAAACAGTTGGGTGGAAAGCAATAAACTTTTCACATTCAGCAGAAGATAATTTTTCTAACTTATCTTCATACACATTGTTTTCGAAGAATTTGTTAAATTGACGACCACTCAATCTATCGTGATTATAGTAAACAATATTACCATTGTTTAACTGTTCACGAGAGATATTGACGATAGACGTATTGTGATTATAAGCATATGTGTTTAATAGAGATAAGAATTCTTCTTCAGAAATCCTATCCAATAGTTCACTAATAGTGATTAACTCACCTTTAAAGTCTACTAAACGAACACCTTTAAAATCAATATTAGCTTCCTGTTGTTTGCTGGTATAGTTGTTAGCTATTTTTTTGACTACTTCAAAAATCTCGTCTTTACGATAAATAGCATCTGCACCAATATTGAATAACACGTTGTTATTAATATAAGTATTAGGCAAAGGACCGGTATAATACACTGTATTTTCACTAAGAATGTTTATCACTTCGCCTTTGGTTTCATTAGAATAAATACCATCGTAAATTGTATTGTCACTATTACCTTCTTCAACGTAATCTACATTGATAGAAGTATTAGTCACTACATCAGTACGATTATTTAACTTAGTCAAATCTTGTTTTGTAATAACAATACGACCAGTATACCCTAAGTTATCTAAGTAGGGAGTAATGGCATTAAGATTACGGAATAACTGAGTATGCATCATACCTGTTTTTCTAAAGCTAAAACCAATAGCATCACTATCTCCTGATACATATACTGCACGAATTGGTGCAATATAGTCAAAGTCTACAGCAATGGTTTCGTAACTAGGTAAGAACAATTCACCTTTCTCATTCTCAATCTTAACCACATAACCATTTGTATCTTCAGTAATGGATAAAATCCTTTGGTTCATTTCTAGACTAAATACATCAGTAGAATATTCAGATAAAGAAATAAACCATCGATTAACGAGAGAAAGATAATTTCCAATACAATAGAACCCAGTTTTCTGGTAAATAACATCACGTATACGTTTAAGGATTACGTGTAAATTTTCGTATAACTCATTACACTGAATCTCAAAATCATTCAATTCAATTTTTTCATCAGTGAATTCATCGTAAGTATAATAAACGTGAATGTATTGTTTGATTGATTCAAAGCTTAAACAAAAGTGTTCTTGTACTTCCAAACAGAATGTAATTGATTTTGACTTATACATTCTATTAGCCATTTCTTCCAGATTACCTAAACCACTTTCTTTAATCAAGATATCGGTAAAAGCATCTATTACTTCATCTGGGTAATCTTCTGACTTACTATTGGAATAAAGACAAAGTTTACCGTCCTTAAATAACGGATCATTTTCTTTACGCAGATAGTTAACTAAGTCTAATCCGTAGTTTACTTTATTTTCCATTTTAGTTTCCTTTTTAAAGAACTATGCTATTTTAGCAATAAATTGATAAGATTCCATACTGTTGTCGATGTAGGAATGAATGTACTTCAGTTTGGTTTCTAATTCTTTAGAAATAATAGGTAGTGTGGCACTGACTTTATCAGCATAAGAATCTTTGAATTGTTCAAACGACATATCGTCCGGAATAAAGTAAGAACCTGAGTTATACTTTGTCCGCATAGCTGTAATAGCCAGACTATTGATATCATCGATTAAGTTCTTACCTTTACCAGTATCCAACGTACCGATAATAATAAATCCATCTGTTAACAGAATTCTAGCAGAAGCAGTTTTATGGTAAGATTCTAGAATATAGACTTCATAGATACCTTTGATAAAATTGAAATCACTTTTCAGCAATTTCTTAATATCAGAGTGTTTAGGCTTACCTTTCAGGATTTCTACTGTAAAGTCTTTATCCAATTTAGTGACAGTCATTGTTTCCATTTTAAAATTCCTTTATATAAAGAGTTAATAAGATACATTCGTTAGGGTACCTCATCTTAATAGTATAGGTTTAAAAATATTCAAAAAAAATAGGTAATGAGCTATTGCCCACTACCTACTTTCGATTAAGCTACTTTCTCGATACTCTCAACATAATTGTCGAGATAGTATGCTTTCTGTTCTCGGTAAAGCTGATAGCCTTCACGAATGCGATAATACTTAATATTTTCTTCTTGGTAGTTTTCATTACCTAAACGAGCCATAGTCACACGACATGCTTTTTGGAAAATACCAACATCGCAAATACTCAACATCTCTTTAAAGCATTTAATGTATTCATCTACGATAGGTTTAGCACTCTTACCTAATTCAGACACAAATACAAAAGATTTTTGACGACGTACTGCTTGAGGCCAAATACGAATAATCAAACCTTCCATGTCTTCTAGAGATTTCTTCATGTTAGATTTAATTTCATTAATCTTAATTTGGTCTGCTAAGTCATCAGACTCAATGTATTTGTTAATGAGTTCTAGTAACACTTTAGAGACATAGACATTTTCTGTCAAGAAGCAATAGTCTTGCATACTGTCTTTTTCACGTGTACCTACCAAGAATCTATCCATATTGGATTTCATGGTAGTACAGAGTTCTTCAATGTTTTTAGAACCAATACGTTGAGTAATCTGTTCTTCAAACAAATCGGTCATTAACGAACCGGTTACAGTAGCATTCATTTTCTTATTGCCATGAACATCGTAACCAAGAGTATTTTTACGATTCACTACTGTACCAGTACTCGCTTTACGAGCTTTCAACTTAGCTTTACGCTTAGCGTCTTTATTTTTAGACATATTGATTTCCTTTATAAAAGATAAAAAATAAAAATACTATAGGTGGAATTAACCACCTATAGTATTCTATACTAGATTAAGATTACTTCTTCATGACAATTGGCAAAGTAGCCAGAACAATCTCTACAATCTTAGAAACTATTTCAGGGTCTACACCCTCTTTGCTGATTTTGTCAGCAATTTCATGAAGTTCATTTTTAGATTGTTTAGAAGGTTTATCTTTACCTTCCAGTTCACGAACCAGTTTCAAAGATTCTGGGTCGTTCATTGATTGGTAGTTATCATTGTGAATATTCACGGTAACTTCAATGTTGATGATAGGTTTTTCACCTTCTTTGGTTTCGATATTAGCGAGTAAATTTTCAGTATACTCGACAATGTTATTTACCAATTCAGCTGGAAGTTCATCCCAGTCTTCTGGCATTACCGAGAATCTAGTGAAAGCACTGCGACCATCGATATGGATGCTACCTGTGGTATTAGCGATATCGAGTTTAAATGGAAATGGGCGTACACCACTCATTTCCTCACCACCTTTACGAGATGGCAAGAGTACGTTTTGTGTCGCTTCAAAGTTGAAGTGTGCTTTGTCACCAAATTTCTCAATTAACACTTTCTTCACTGCTTTAGTAAAGAATTTGTTGAATTGGAATTTTTTGGTGAAGATTTGATCAGATTTATAGATATCCATTTTTTGATTCCTTTATATAAAGAGTTTGATAGAATAGTGAAAGGAACCGTCGTCCCTTTCACTATAATAGTATAGACCTGAAATATTTTATATTTCAGGCGACTTAGGTGTTATACACCGTAAGTTATTTAAAATTATTTTGAATTAGTTAGCCTTACGGATAATGTCTTGTGATTGACGGATACATTGAGTTAATGTATTAACAACAATACGACATTCCTCATTCTCTTGTACTACTTCTACATAAGCACGAACCAAATCACCATTGGTTTTAATCTCTTGGCGTTTAATAGGTTCAGCACATACGTTTGGAATAGGACAATCGTAAGCCACATATTCTTTTACTTTAGTCGGTGTCGTACACGCTACAACAGAAAGTAAAATAGGAAGAATTAAGTATTTCATTTTTTATTCCTTAGGTTTTAAAGGGATAGATGGGATAGATGGAATACCATTTGCGATATTTCTAATATCTAAAGGCAATTCTTGAGATTCGTATTCTTTGTGTTTGTCTAAAGAATGCTCTAAGTCTTCTTTAACTACTTTAAAATTATCATGGCTTTGTTTAAATAATGCTAACTGATTATCAGCAGCAGTTTTATAAGCAGTCGCTAATTCAGTTTGTAGAGCCAATTCTCTTTTCAAATCACGTACTTCATCTTCTAACAACACAATCTTTTCTTTTCGAGTATCTAATGCTCGAGATTGATGTTGAATAATGACCAAAGAGATAACAATGACAGACATTAGAAAAATAAATAATCCAGGGATTATCCATCTTTTAGCACTTTGTTTATAACCATTTAAATCAGAATAAAGCATATTTATTATATCCTTTCACCAAACCTCATGTAACGTACATCAGTAAATGTTAATGCTTGATTTGTTTCTGGCATACTTAAAGTATTAAACCAGTCAGAACCATCGTAGTAACTAGGTGAATTGATTTTAATAAATGGCATATATTCACCTTGAGACCACTCGGCATTATAATCATTAATGTATTTCTCATGTAGTAACATGAAGGTATTTGTTTTAATAAGAATAACGTCCATTTTATTACCATGGACATTAGTAACTGTTTGAAACTTAAGATTACCAGAATTAATAAATGTATCGTATTGTTCGGGTTTTACTAAAGGGACAAAAGTAGCTTCTACTTCTAAATCTTCTTTAATAAGATACTTAGGTAATCTATTCTTAGAATACACTATAGTGACCGCTGTTTGACGCGGTAAGCCCTCTTTATTCAAAAGGGTATGGCACACTCCAATACCATCTAAAATCGAAGCTAGAGCCAATACAGACTCATTAGAGAGCATGAGTGATACATGGTCAATACAAACAAGGTCATCCCGAACAACAGAGTACATCTCTTTACTGGGGAGAATAATACTATCCATAATGTATTCCTTTATTTAAATAAGTACATTCAGTATAATATTATTCCTAAATTAAAATCTAAACCACACTCTTAAATAGTACACCAAATAAACCTGCGATAAACATATGGTCACTTTTAGATAGAGTACTCATGGAGAAATAATCACTGTCTTGTGTATTATATAAGTTTTTCAAACCAGTATAGTTTCTAGGATTTGTCTCCTTAATATAAGATAAATATTCACTAGTATATGGGCTTGAATTAACTCTGATATTAAACCTACTATAGAGCCACTCATTGAATTCTTTAAAAATAGTAGCAAAAAAGAAATCCTTAACCCACATATTTCCATTAGTCGTAGGTTGACCATTAAATGCTTCCAGTTTACAAACAATACCAGCATAGTCTCTAAATTCATTTGTATCAATATAAGGTTTATTTAGATGTTTTGTAAACTGGAGTTGAATATCAGCACCTACAGCTAAACCATTATTAATACCTGCTACATTTTTCATGGTAAATCTTTTACCAGGCTCTCTATTAGTTTCTTTTAAGAAACGGATAAAAGCAGAACCAATATGTAATTGCAGGATAATAGATTTAAATCCATGATATTTACCATCATCGCAATAGAATACACGATAACCAATGATATCATCTTCACCAACAATAGCAGCACCACGTTTCCAGATATTATTTACCCAAAAACCATCTAAAGTATAATCGTATACTGATGTTTTAATAGCAGGGTCTTTAACAAAGTTAACAACCTTAGTCGTAATCGCTGGGATATATTGTTCTTCAATATCGATGTCTTGAATTAAGAAAGGTTTATTATTAAATGGTTCAATATTGTTCTTAAGATTAAGCATTTTAATAAAGAACTCTTTTACGGATTCATTACCTGTAAAACGACCATCTAAAGAATAAGCTCTTTCAATCCTAAAACCACTATTGTCTTGATATTCATTAGAAGGAAAGTGCCAGTTAAAATTCCAACCACCGAAGAATGTACCAATGAGTTGATTTTTAGCTTTAGGAAAGAAGTAACGAGATACGTAGATTTGTGTAGGGATACTGTTAATAGAAACCATTTCTCTAACATTAAATCCATATTGTTTACTTCCGTAGTAACAAGGGGAAGCTAGAGAAGGAAATACAGTCATAGAGCGGAAATCTTCAGATACTTCTACACGAAAAGGGAACCTATCTTCTTGAGAAAACTTAGGATGTCTATTTATCTTTTCTGCTAACTTTTCATTCATTGCAGTACGATTACTAAAGTCTACTAATCCTTCTGTTCGCTCATCATGTTCTAATCTAAACGATGTATCACCTGGAAAACCAAGAGGAACACGATTATAGTTACTCTCAGCATAAGCATTTTTTTCACGTAAATGTGTAGGTGAGTTTGGTAAGATATGTAAATGTAATTCTGTATTATAACTTTTACCATTAATGGTTTTATCACGTGCTAAACAAGAATATCCTTCAATATCATTCTTAACAGTTTGTGGGATATTAGCTTGTTCTAAAAGATACATTAGATTATCTGTTTGTGATTTTTCTGGATCGACTAATATAGCCATTAAAATACTCCTTTTAAATCAAAAAAAAAAAGAGAAGGGATACTTCTCTTTTTTGCATTGTATTAGTTGCACTCTTCACTAGAAGGTGCTTTCATACAATGGTCGGCTAAGTCTTCAATCTGACGCATTTTAGCGTCAGCCTTGAACTCAGCTGTTTGACGTGCACCCATAGTGACATCGCTGTCACTATGGGATACTACGTAGATTGTCAATGCAGCTACTGCGGCGATGAGAATGTGGCGAATTTTCAATTTCATTTTCTTTCCTTTCAATTTTGTTCAAGTTTTTCAATTTCAGCCAGTTGTTGAGTGGAGAGTTCAACCATCTTGGCTATCTCCTCATCCTGTTTTTTAATAAGATTTTCTGTTTCAATAATCTTATTAGTTTGGTCAATGTGTATATTCATTGACTCAATCTGATAATTCAGGATTTCCATCTCACGTTCCAACTGGTACTTCTCAATACCTAAGTCTGTATACGCAGCGTATACCTCAGTATTGAATACACCATCTGTCAGCTTACTAGCTTTCAAAGAAAGCTCGTGATGTAAAGCTTTCTTCTCTGCCAGTTGATGTTGGAAATTTTGAAGAGCTTTCTCCAGCTCTTCTTTCATTTCACCAAATGTCTTTTGTTTAATTGTATTTTCCATAGTAGTCTCCTTAAGTTGTTGGAATTGTTTTGTGTAGATAGATTAGTAAGAATCTATTACGGTGCATTGAGGAACATAGCTGCACTAGGCTACTTAACCGTTACTTACTTAACGTTTGTTTCCATCACTTAACAGTGTAGATACTGAAGCTAAATGTGGCTTCAGCGATTTCGCTGTCAGTGTATTCGTGACGGTCAGTGAGTCGTGGTAAACCACGTACACCCATTACGATTACACTATCACCACTGTTAACCACAACACGTGGTGGTGTTGTTGGGATTTTAACATGAATGGAGAATTTCTTCTCCATCGCTGAGATAGTGGCCACGTGAGATGGGTTCAAGCATGGGGTAACACCTTGATTGATGAGTTCTTTTACCTCATCGATTGTCAGTGCTTTGCGAGTAATCTCGCAGTCACCATTAAACATGCTATCAGCTAAAGCGAATCCAAAAAATGTTGTAGACATAATCTTTCCTTTCTATAAATGTAAAATAAGTTAATGAGAAGAAATAATTTTCTTCTCTTTCCACTATAGTAGTATATACTTGAAAAAATCTAAAATACAAAATACAATTAGATGTTTTCAATAGCAGATTCGATATCTTCAATCTGTTTTCTAACAATAGCCAGTTGTTTAAATAACTTAACACGCAATTGAGTTAACTCATTAACTTTTGAAGTAAACGACTCATTACCGCTAAATTGTGAACCTAATGGTACACCAAATGGTGGTTTAGTAGCATACAGTACACGCAACTCGTTACTAACTTCCTCATTTGATTTAATGAGTTTAGACTTCACTTCTTGTAAAGAAGCTAAGTCTTCTTTCAACATTTTCTTTTGTTGCTCTAAAAACGATTGCATAGTCATTTCCATTTTAATTTCCTTTATATAAAATATTAAAAATAGAGAAGGTGACTTCTCTTTCATTTTAGTAATATATACTTGAAATAAAATAAAACATAATAAAAATAGAAAGAGTAGGAATTACCTACTCTTTCTACTTAATCAATTGTTATTCTACAATTTCAGTGTAACCAGCTAAAGAAGGTACCAAGTCGATACTGTTTACTTCAGTCTCTTCACTTGGAAGTGCGTCTTCATCAATATTTGGTTGACCATCAAAACCACTTAAGTCTTTCTCTACTGTAGTTTCCTTAATATCGTATTCTACTACGATAGCAAACTCACCAGTAATAAATGGTTTAGCTTCATCTTTAACAGTAACTAAAACAGTAGCAGAACTATTGTCGTAAGTGTTACTACCTTGATTAATGCTACCAAATTCTAAATAGCTACCTAACCCTAAAGTGTCTTTAAAGTAAGTAACCAATTCAGTCAGTTTTTCTTCTGCATTTTCTTCACTCTTAACTTCATGGTGTTCAGCAATTAAAGCCAATGTACCACTAGCATTTGCTAGAGCACCAGTAGAGAATGAAAATTCAGCATTAACAGAAGCAGGTTTATAATCAATGAATTCTTTAGGATAACTAGAAATATCAGATTGAATCGCATAGAAGTCACGGCTACCAATTACTTTATTGGTTAAAGTAGCTGGGATTTCCACAGTAGGTAATTTAACCAATTTCAAGTTATTTTCAGTAATCAGTTGACGTTCTTCCTCAGTAAATGCTTTTTCTAAATCATTAGTATCAGCTAATGTAGCTTGACCAAATAACTCAGTAGCACCTAAACCACTGCTTTCCAGATAAGTCTTACGTGCATCAAATGCTTCAGTATAATAACCATTTTCAAAGAAACGATTTTTTACTTGGTCTAAGTTAAACGGCATGTTATAAACAGGTAAGTTTGAAGCACCAGTGTAACTTACATCTTTTAAGAATTTAAAGCGCAATACTTCTACTTTAAATACTTTAGATAAATCAAGCTGACGCATGGCTTTAATGTCTGACTTCAAAGAAGAGAAACCATGTGTTACAGAAGGTACAACATTAATGGTAGAGACTTCACCATATTTTACTGTACCTGTTTCTTCTGGACGATACAAGATTTCTGTACTACCAGAAGATTCTGGGTCTTGATACAGATTATTTTTACTCAAGAGACTAGCAACAGCAACATCGAATTTACCAGAGGTAGTCAATGCTGAAATATCTAGGTTATCTTCTGGGATATAAGAAACTTCTGTACCTAGAATACCATGTACTAAGTCTAGTTTAGTATAGCGATGTGTTAACACTACCCATTCTTTGTCAGCAGGAACTGATAATGCGCTTACTTCTTCAAAAGAAAGTAAACCATTATTGTATTTACGTACATAAATCTTACCAGTATTGTGTGGGTCTACAGTATTACTTTCTGTTTTAACGACATTGTGGTCAGTCGTATTAATACGTGCTGCTACGTCTTTTAAAAAAGCAATATGGACAGCAGCATTGTATTTCTCTTCGGAGATTTCAGAGAGTGTAAAATACACATTCTCTTGATTCAATACTGCATTGGTGTAGCCTGCATCAATCAGTAAACTATTGAAGTTATTTGCTGTAGTAGCATTTAGATTATACTTGATATTAGGCATTATTTATTCTCCTTATCCATTAAACTTCTTTAAGAGTAACTTGAGCACGAATGTAGAATTTGTTTACTACATAATCCTCTAAACCTGGTTTAGGAGTTACAACCAATACATATTCATTTTCAGAAGTGTGTTCATCACTCTTAGCTACAGCTGTGTAACCATCAATATAAAGAGTTCTAAACATAGTGTAAATGTCTTCAGCTGCTTTTTTAGCTTTTTCAATAGTATCGATAGATTCGTGTGTAATGTTAAAACCACGAGTGTTTTCTTCAGGTACTTCGTATACAGTAATGGTTTGGTTATTGTATACGTCTTTACTAAATGTAGAGAAGTCTACACCAGCAAGACGACTTGCCATAGCAGTATTCCATGGATTGTAACCAAATCGATCACCAGTTTCTACTAAGCAATCATCTTTATATTCATTTGGGAATTCAGCCAAGTTAGCGGTAGCAATCCAAACAGTACCTTTGTTAATAAAGTAATCGACTTCTTCTTTAGTTTTAATCGTAACCACTTTACCAGGGATAGGTTTAGCATAAGCCGAACTATTACGATTACGTTTAACTACGCCGTCTTTATAGAATGCAGGTAATTCTAACAAATCAGGTACTTCAGTTACTTCAGAAGTATCTAAATTAGCACGTTTAATAAACTCACCTTGACCACGAATATCACCAGTATAAGTAAATGCCAAGACAACATCCATCACGTTATTACCAGTAGGTGTTACACGAATACGGTTACCAATAAGAGGTCTAAACTCAATATCATTATTACCTACTTTACGATAAGTACGGTTACGTATAAACCAGAAATGATAAGCTTTAAGGTCAGTCTTAGGAATCTTAGCTAAGTCACCAATAACTTTAACAGTAATGTCCTGTGGACGAACAATTAATTCGTTATCGTTTTTAGGAGTCAAACGAATGGTGTTGTTACCATATTTAAATGGGCCAGCAGCACCAAAGTCTTCTAAGTAATATTGTTTCAAACGGTCAGAATCTTTAGAAAATAAAGTATTCAGTGTAGCAACAGGATTAACATTAAATGATAATACATTATTGTTCTCTACTTCAGAAACATTAATGACATAATCTTTACTCTCTGTTTCTGCTACATGGTTAACCAAGGATACACGACGATATTGGTGTTTGTAAATAGAGAACTTATGGGTATGGTCAGTAGGATAGAATTTCACACGTTGGTATTCTACACCAGCGGCAGATTTAACACGTTTATAAGTATAAACATAACGCTTTTCTGTTTCAGCTTCAGTCAATACTTCCAAATTACCACCATCACCGATAACAGATTCTGGGAATGGATAAATAGAGGTATCAAATGGTACATCACCATGATTGATTTCTACACCATAAGGATTATTCAGGGCAACAAACAATACTGTATTGTTATCACCTTCGAAGACAGGTTTTTTCTTTTCATTGAAATAAGGAGTGACGTATAAATCAAACTTATTTAAAGCGTCTTCTTTATAGCCACCAGATTTCAATAGTCTTTCAAAATTTTCAGTCACGCTTTTACTTAAGCGGTAAGACAATTTTTTACTCATCTCTATCCTTTCATTCTTTATAAAAAACAGGTACTGTACGAATGAATACAGTACCTGTATATCTCTTAATTAGAGGCTAGAATACGTTATACTTCATCGACACCGCGACGTTCGTGCTCGTATCCTTCATAACCATTGAGGTCTTTCTCTACAGTAATATCAGTAGGAACAGGATATTCGATTACCAGAGCAAATTCACCAGTAAAGATAGGTTCAAATTCAGGTTTAACACGTACTACACGAGTGAAAGAAGAAGTATCGTATACGTATTGGTCAGATTCTACTTCTTTAGTAGCTGACAAGTCAGTCAAATCTAAAGGTTTCAAATTCAATTGACCCAACAGAGTACCGAATACTTGTTGCATTTTAACTTTAGCTTCATCGATAGATTTCACTTCAGGCGCATCCAGAATCAAGGCTTTAACACCATTGGTCAGTACACCTTGGGTGAAAGTCAAACCACTTAACAAGTTAGCAGTTTGTTCAGTTACACCTGCTTGAGTCAAGTTGTCTTTATTGTCGATGAATTCTTTAGGGTATTCACCAATGTCTACTTGTTCTACGAAGACATTGAACTTACCTTTGAATTTCTCTTGCAATTCTACAGCTAATTCTTTACCTTTGTATTGCAATACTTTTACTTTTTCGTCAGTTAAAGTTTGAATAGATTCATCGGTAAAGTATTTTTCCAATACTTCATCATCAGCAACTACAGGGTTAACTTCCAATAAAGTTGCAGCATCCAGTAAGTTATCTTTCAAGAACTGACCACGTTTTTCTTGGAATGCACGTTCAACGGCTTTACCCAAGATGTAGTCTTTACTGAAGTTCTCACCACCAATAGACAAGTTTTCAGTAACAATAGTGTTACCTTTTACTTTCAACTCTTTATTGTCTTTAACACTCAGAGAACGGTGTTTACCTTTAATGAATTTAGGACGCAACAATACAGCTTGAGATTGAGCACCCAAGTCCAATACCAGTTTGGTTTTAACTTTAGAACCCAAAGAAGAAACTTTATGGTAAGCAGTAGGAGTCAATTCGGTAGTACTAGATACACCGTATTCTAAATCACCATCACTATTGAATTGATAGTACTCACGTGGAGAACCATTTACATCATCAGCATGGAGTTTCCATTTAGCCAAGAAACCATCAATGTTTGCTTTTTTAGACAGAGTAGAAACACCGCCTACACGCAATACTTCTTCAGTATCAGAAACATCAATAGTGTGCTCTTCCTTACCAGTTACTGCTTTCAATAAGTCTAAACGATTGTAGCGGTGGGTAACGATAACATAATCGCCACCAGTCAATTCATCAGCAGTGAATTGTTTTTCTTCAAAGTAAACAGAACCATCATTAGCTACTTTACGGGCAATGACTTTATTGTCGGTTACTTTTTCAGCATTGAATGGAGTAGTAGAAGCAGTATGTACGACTTCGTTAGTAGTGAAGTCAATTTTATCTGCTACAGATTTACGCAGAATTACATCTACAGCACTGTTAAACTCAGCATCACCTGGAGTTTCAGATACTGTAAAATAAACGTTTTCTTGATTTAAGATGGCTTTAGTGTAGCCAGCGTCAATCAAAAGATTTTCAAAGTTAACACCGGATTTTACACCGATAGTATATTTAATATTTGCCATTATACTTTCCTTTTAGTATGGTTTATTCTTCGATACCAGTGAATCCGCTTAATTCTTTATTTAAGACAGATTCATCACTGTATTCAATAGTTACATTGAATACACCTTCTAACAATGTATCAGTATTTTCAACAGGAACATACTGTTTAGTGAGAGAAGAAACATCGTAAGTATTGGTTGTTTCTCTTTCTTCCAAATAGAAAGAGACGTTATATTCAGCGTGTAATACATTCATTAAGTCTTGTAATACTTGGCTGGTATTTTCTTTGGTAATTAATTCACCTTTAACCAAAAGTGTTTTACTACCGTCATTTAGATTACCCAATGAGAATCTCAATTGAGCAAATTTTTCTTTATATGTTTCATCTCTATCAGTCAGTGTAGACTGAATAGTATCACCCAATGTACTTAACTCTACAGTAGCTAATTCATCAGCTAATTCACCAAGATTACGGGAAATATTTCTTACTGTTAATCTACCTGAGAATAAATCGTAGAAGTTTTCTTTAATCTTAGCTAATTCTTCACCTTCTAGGTATACACTATATTCTTTATGGTTTGTGGTACCTTCTAAAACAAGACCTTTAAAACCATAAGTGTATATATCGTATCCCAGTTTTGTTTTAGGGGTTACTTCGTCGGTGATATTAACCAATAATTCTTGAAAGAAGAAGTCTTTACGTTTACCAGAGTAGTAAGTTTTAATGACGTCTCTAAATAAACCTTTATTGGATAATCTGGATTTAGGTTTATGGAATACTACAACAGGATTCTGTGTAACTGAACCAGATTCCAATTCAACAGATACTTCTGTTTTAACAAATTCTTTCAAAGAAGATTGATTAAAGTCTTTTACAAACTTAATTGCATTGTATTGTAAAACATTATCAACTAAGTTCAAGTCCATAGCAGCATGGATATGCAATGATTCAGGTAACGCAAAGAAGCGATGAACGCCTTTTGGTGTAATCTGAATCTCGCTACCACCTAGTACTGGTGTAAAAGCTTCGTAGGAATAATACTTATCTAAGTTAGTAGTTGGGTCAGTTTGTTGTTCTGCTTCTTTATCAGGAAATACCAAATGTGTATCATTCTCGTATGTTACCTGACCTTCTTGAACAACCTGTACTTCTCGTACATAACCGTAAATAGTAGGTGTATTTGGTTTACGGTTAGCTACCTTTCTAGCTACTTCAATTAATTTTTGACGAGTAAATTCGTGCTCAATAATAATAAACTCTTTAACGATGTCTTCTTTAGAAAACTTAAATGGAACATAATCTACACTGTCGCCAGAATTTACACGTTTGTATACATCGTATACTTGTTTAAATGTAGCATTATCCAAATGCGATTGAAATTCAGCGATATCAATGTATTTAGCACCATTAGGTAGAGGTACATCGTTACTATATGTTTTTACTTTAGACTTATCAATCTTAGAAGCAACGTCTTTGGAAAAAGCAATAAAGAGTTTAGCATTATTGCCTTCCAAAGTATTGTCTTCTAATAACTGAATATAAACATCATCTTCATTCAGGATTTTTTTAGTATATCCTGCATTCAGTAAAAGTGCTTCGATGTTTATACCAGCAGACTGATGTACATTATACGGAGTCTTATTAGACATTTTTACATCCTTGTTTGTTTTATAACTAAAAACTACTTATACTACCAACCAGTTAAACGCTCAGGCCATGGGTCATCTGTTAAATAAGTGATAGTATCAAAACGAATATCGTCAATAGCCTTTTTAGCATCTTCTTGGTCGAAGAACTCTAAACGAAATTGATTTTTATCGTTAACACCACCTAACTTCCAGACGCCATAAGCTTTATTGGTTAAGTCAGAGTAAAACTGACCAATTAAACTAGACGGAGAACGAAAACCAACAGGGATAAGATTCCAGCTAGGAGGACAGATATACGTGTGGATAATTTTACCACCTTTAGCTAAACCAGTCCAACTCTTATCAGCCTGAGCAACAATACCAAACCAGTCAAATTGAGCGCCACCGAATTTCCATGTCACACGCTCGTTAACTCGTCTAATCCAAACTCTATTACTACTATTTTTTCTAGTAGTAGCTTTTGTTATTTCTACCCAACCCGTATCACCATTTAAAACCTTCCAACCTGTATTACCAGTATCAGTAGTTTTAATCCACTGCGATACACCTAGCGTAATTTGATTATCAGTATAAACAGTACCCTTAGATGCTGTTACCACTCTTTCTGGAGAACCATTGCCAGCAATAGACTTTGCAGAGTTGGCTAACTCTTTATGCTTCTCCCCCAGAAATTTCATGGTATCGATAAGTAGTTCTTTTAATTTTTGATTAGCCATTTGATTTATCCCTTCTTGTTTTCGAGAAAACAATCGATTTAACTATATTCAATTATATACGTCTTATCGATTGTTTTATCAAATAGACTATAGAACTAGTTAAGCATTACGAGTACTGTTATAAGCCTGTTTCAGTTTTTCCAAATCCAAACCATCGATGTCCAAAGTACCTAATTTAGTTTCAATAGTTTGAATCTTTTGTTCAGCAGTTTGGAGTTTGGTTTGGTTTGCTTGAGACAATACGTCAGCAGCTTCTGCTTTAGCTTTAACAGCAGCGTAGTCAGCTACAGTAGTCTTGGCTTCTTCAGCCAATTGTTTAGCAGCATCTGCAGTTTCTTTAGCAGTATTAGCCAAACCTTCAGCTGTGGTTTTATTGGTACCAACAGTACCTGTTAAATCAGTGATTTTTTGTTCAATTTCAGTAAACTTAGTCAAGATGGCTTCAGGTGTATTACCTGAAGCAGTTTTCAGTTTCTTAAATTCAGCAATCAATTCACGGAAGGTATCCAGTTCTTCATCAACTTCACCACCCATGATGGTTTGTTTCAGTTGGTCTACCTTAGCAGTAATTGCATCTGCTAAAGTTTTGTTTTCAGTACCTAAGAACTCAGCAAATTCCGTAAGCATTTTATTCAATTCAGACTTATCAGCCATTTTAATAACCTCTTCAATTTAAAGTTTAAGTTTAGAAAAGGGACACAAGAGTATCCCCATTAGTGGATGTCCCTAAAGGACTTATTATTCTTATCCATTCCTACCATGACGGTAAGCATCGATTAAGTTAGCAGTACTTACTTCAGTAGCACGTGGGCGAACAGGTCGTACATTTTCAGACTCACGTGGTGAGAAATCACCGCGATGTGGAACATCACGTGCAGATTCACGCGGTGCTTCTTCAGTTACTGCGGGAGCTACAGGAGCTACGGGTGTAGCAGGAGTAGCTGGTTTTTCATAGTGAGCTACACCAGAGAAACCGCCTAAATTACGTTTAACGACAACAGTCTCTTTTTCAGGTTTATGCTCACAACCACAGTTATCTTCATCACCATTAATTTGGAGAGTATAGTTAACAATGGCTTTAACATCACCAGAAACATAATCAGAGATTTTATCGTTAGGAGTAACAGAAAGAATCAAGCGATTGGCTTCAGAAGTTTCTAAACCAATATCTACAAATACAGAATAATCACCTAAGAATTTACGAATAATTTTCTCAGCTTTTTGTTCAGCATTAGTAACAGAAGTCTCTTTACCTAATGTGATTTCAAACTCTACAAAGTTTTTATTAGTTTTAGAGAATACAAAGCTACGTACTTTATCTTCTTTAAAGCGATAGGCTTGTTCTTCTTCTACTGGGAATAAGTTAGAATCCAGTAAGAGTTTAGACAAGTAACCACGAGCTACCATCAAGCGAATATTACCTACTACAGCAGATGTTTCATCTTCTTGTTGTTCTTTAGACAAAGTATACAAGTAAGAGTATGCGTAGTTAGCAGAAGCTTTCTTCTCAATAGATTGTTCTTCATTTGCAGGAGCACGCAGTTCTTGTTTGAAGTTAGGATTACGAACGATGTCGATGACTTCATCGTCGATTTCTTTTAAGATGGCTTTACTACGAATCATGCCATATGCTTCACGCAAATAGCGGTCTAGAATACGACGTTCAGTTTCTTGAACAGTAACGGCAGGTGGGACCACCATCTCAATATAGCAGTCTTTTTTATTCATTTGTACAGTATTGACAAATGGGTTTACTACTGCTACAATCTTAGCTTGTTTGTGACCTAAATCGACAAAGTATTGTACTTTTTGATAAGCTACACCAGTCAAACCATAGCTGCGTGGAGAAGGACGTACTTCTACTAAGTTACGACCATAACGTAAACCACCAGCAGTACCTTGTACTTCAAATGACAGGTTTTCACCTAAGAATGGAAAGCCATCATTAGTCCAAACATTTTTAATGTATTGGTCAATACTGATGTTTTCCATTTCAGAATCACGCACGTACATGATTTTGTTTTGCCATTTATCTGGAATAGGTTTTACACGGTCGTAGAAGTGGACGTTAGAAGTTTTTTTAGTGAGCTTAGCCAATTCACCAGAGTAACTTACTTTCAAAGCAGTGTTACCTACTTTGTCTTGGTATACATCAAACTCTGGATTAGATGAATCTTTTACTGATTCAATCGTTACATCATCCAGTAATTCTTCTGGAATACCAGCGGCTTCCAAAATACGATTGATGTTATCAATACCCGTAACTCGTGGGTCGTAAGGCATTAGCTTATTTGCATTGTCTACCATTTTGCTTTATCCTTATATTAATCTAGATTAACACAACGTGACAGGGTAGTTTGATTGTCTGTCACCCAAGTGTACTTAATGTTTTCAAACTCAAATGTGATTACATTCGCTGTAGATAGTTTCTTTAGAAAACGAATTTGTTCTTCAGTAGGGTTTGGATTATCGTTAATCACTGGTACTTTATATAAATCATCATCCATTCCTAAAGTAGAGATTGGAAATTGTTCACCATACAATGATATTCTTAAAATAGTCATGGCTTTCAGGTCTTGTATGGTAAATTTCTTATCCTTACAAGTTAATACTAAAGCCAAACCTTTATTATCCGATAAGTAATAAGAATCTCTATTATCAGGATAAGTTTGCGATACCCAACTTACTGTTTTACTGCGTGGCTTATGTAAAACTCTTCTCTCTCCATCAGGGTAAACCCAGGATAAAAAAAGAAAACTAGACAAAATAAATACCACCAGTATCATGACTAATAAATCTTTTCTATGTGATTTACAATAGACACAATTATCTAATAAATCTTGTATCCATTTCATTTAGAATCTCCTAAATAATCTGCGTATAGTCATACTTATTATACTACAGTACACCCGATTTAGGTGTACTGTAGCATTAAGTTATTTTAACCTTCTAGTGAAAAAGAAATCGCTGGATGCGACTGATATCCCACTACTTTAAACCATTCAATATCAATATCACCACTCAATAATTTTTCTTTATTGAGTTGTTGAGACAAGTATAGTTTAGGTGCTGGGAATGGAGTGCGGCTTAGCTGTTCTTTAATGTTTTGGATGTGTGGTAAATAGATGTGTGCATCATGTACCATGTGGGTGTGTTCACCTGGGTGACAATTAAGAATGTGTGCTAAGATAAAGTTCATACAAGCGTATTGTGCAATATTGTGTGGTTTACCAATAGCCACATCATTAGAGCGCATGGTTAGAGAAGTCATGAGTTTATATTTAGGTAAAGGACGATTATCTACTTCACCAAATTGCTTGGCTTGGTTCTCACGATAATTGATGACTTCTTCTAATTCAGTGTCGGATATTGGACGTAGAGAAACAAAGAATTCTCGGTGACAAGTATCGAGAGCCATGTGCCCCATCTTAACATTGGTAATAGGGTCTAGTTTCTCAAATGGGCGCATACCTAAGTTAACGTTTGAGATATAGTGACGACGTGAGATAACATCGTATTGAATATCACGTGCTAAACCTACTACTAAGTCTTTTAATTGGTCGATGGTCTTACAACTCACCATATGGTTATCTGCTTTGTCAGAACCTACTTCGACATTGACATTGGTTACTGAAAGCTTACGCCAAATTTCAGGATACATAGGACCGATGGTCTTAAATGGTTTCTTGTCAATTTGGATATTACGCTCAGTAGTCCATTTTGTCCAGAAGGGCACTTTGTTTTCTTCTAGATAAGTAACATCACTGGTACCCTTAATAAACCAAATCAATTCATGTAATGTTTTAGTAAAATTAATCTTACGAGTAGTGACTAAAGGGAATGAACCATCTAAAAGTGGATACTTTTCCATAACACCAATAACAGAACGCATACCTGAACCACTACGGTCTGTCAAAATAGTTTCACCGTGTTGCAAAATTTCACGAATGGTATTCAAATGTTGTTGCATATAGATTCCTTTAAGTAAAAAAGAAATAAAGAATTTAGAAAATACTACCCTATCCATATATTCACGGATAGAGTAGTATTTTATTTTAGAAGAAGTTACATGGGTGCTTATTGAAAATTTTACCTTCACCTGGAGTAAGTTTAGGAATACTAGAAATCAAGATAGGTTTAGTCTGGTTAACTTTACCATTGATTTCCGGTACTTCAGTTGCTTGACCAGTAAGTACTGCATTTTCAGCTTCACTAAAGCGACCCAGGTACATATTGTCATACTGACCATTGTACCAACGGCTGATGAAGTTACTATTTGACATATCGGAAGAGTGAGTAAACTTGTTTTTGTTTCGCAAAACCAAGCTGTCAAAATCACGATAGTTCACATCAATGGTATTTTTATTGAGGTCTGCGTTAGCAACAATCTCCAAAGTACCATTAGGCATATTACCACTACGAGCAGGGCCACCATTAGGACCCATAGAAATGTAACGATATTTACCTTCTGGATATGGGAATGATTCTACACCTGCGCTAGAGAACTCATTACCATTTGCCATGGCGAAGAGCACAATCGATGCAGCGGGAGAGTTAGGTCGAGCACAAGTGAAAACCATAGTAACACGATTACCATCAATATCACCCATGTAGCGATAGACTGGGCCTGCGGATTCTACAATCTTACGAATTTCAAAGTTAGTGGTACCTTCTTTAAAGAGCGTCCAACCATTACCAAAGTGGATGGTTTGCCCGTTATCTTCAGCAGTTAAACCGCTACCGTCATCCATGGCTTGCTCTTCAGGAGTCAGTTCAGTGTCATCTACATTACCTGATGGGTCATTGGCGACTTCAGTTGTACCAGTGCCTTCTTTATCAGACAAGGCACGTAATACGATTGCTTGTGCGTCTTTATCCAGATTTTTGAAATCATCAGAAGAGATGGTCTCTTTGATAACTTCGTCATTTGATTTAGTCTTTGCTTCTTCTTTAGAGCAAGCAGACAGCGCAGCCATAACGGCGATAGAAAGAATCAGTTTATTCATTTTGAATTTCCTTTATATAAGTAGATTAAGATTTAAATAGTGAAAGGAGATATCTTCCTTTTCACTGTAGTGATATAGGTTTAAAATAATTTAAAATTTAATTATAATCTTCAACATAGCCTTCGTCAATGAGACTATCGTGAAAATCCTCTAATGCAAAGTTGTTATTAAAAGCTTTTTTCATACTGGTGGTGCGAGGACTTTGCATTAATGTTTCAATGCCTAGAATTACACTACCAATATCACCAGAATTAATTAAATTTCTAGCTGCTTCAAAACTAGTTTTATCTAGGTAGTTTAATTCGATAAACATCTTACGACGTTTACTTTTATTTTTTGGAATAATCATTTTGAGTATCCTTTTAAGCTACAATGTATTCAATAGAATAGAAATAACGCTTATTGTTTAGCATAAACGATACTTCCATTGAGCTATTGGTACAGAAGTCTACATGACGTGATTTAGTTAAAATCAGATTAGCGTGTTTTAATTGAGAAATCAACTCATTGTTTTCTTCAATAAAGTCACGCAAGCGTTGTTTGAATGGTTCTTTGTAAATTAACATCTTCTTACGAATAAATGTATTTACTTCAGATTCAATTTGTAAACGAACAGAGAATTCTTCCTGGCATTTAAAGAAGAACTCATCTACCTTTTGTTTAAATTGAATTAATTCATTTTCATTCATTACTCTCTCCCATTACCTTAATTAGTTCAGAACTAGAAATAACACCAACAGATACATCATTCCATACCAATATATCACCATATCTTGCTGTAATGGTTTCATTACCATACCGTGGTTTAATGGTTAATGTGTTAGTATGTGGATATGTTTCTACATGATGTTTGAACTCTTCAGCATTTGATAACTGATAAACATATTCAGATAAGTCAAAATCACAAATCGTCAAGATATATGTAGTTAAATCTGTTTTGATAATCTTAAACTTTGCTTTATCCATTTCGTTAGCCATTTTGGATTCCTTTATGTTTTAATACGGTAGAACTGATGATGTCCTACACGCACACTTTTTATAGCACGTGGTGCTGGTCGTACACCGTTTGAACTAAAGAAGATACTACCACCTGTGTTGTCTACACGACGACCCGATACATGCTTCTGATAGATGTCACGTGCAATAGAACGAGCTTCTTCAGTAGGTGCTGTTCGAGAACGCAGCTTGTGATTGTGATACCATTGAAATTGTCCGCGTTGTGTAACGACTTTACGGACGGTATTAGGAAAGCTCTTGTGTTTTACTCGATTGAGAATCACATTAGCTACAGCGTATTTACCACTACGAGGCTCACCACGTGCTTCATTGTGGATAGCCAAAGCCAACATATCGACTTCACTGTTAGATGATACATTAACTTCTTCTTTAACTACCTTTTGGTGGGTATTCTTTACCTGTTTCTTCAAGTGGTGTTTCACCACATGATGCTTCGCAAGGTGGTGTTTCACCACATGGTGTTTCACGTGTTTCTTAATACGTGGGTGTTTCTTCACTTTGTGTTTCTTGTGAAGTTTAACCACTTTGTGGGGTTTGTGTTTAGACTTCTTTACTTTGTGTGGTTTAGCTTCAGCTGAATAGGCTGTAGCTGCTAAACCTACTGCTACTAATGCTCCAATAAATTTCTTCATTTGATACTCCTATTACTTAATGGTTTTATACAAATCTTCTACCACGGTAATGTGGTCAGAAATTTTCTTAGAAATACGATGGCAAGCATCTTCCATCTTATCTAAGATATCTTCTGCCTTATAACATTCGTTATAAGTAGAAATGATATATTCGTCTTGAGCAAACTTCAAGATAGAATAATGTTCATGGTCTTCGAATCCAGCACTGTCGTACAGTTCAAATTCAATAGTGCCAGTGTGAGCATCCTTAATATAGACTTTAATGTCTACTTTAAGTATGCGGTCGGAAAAGGGATAAATATTATTACCATATACAGGTTCAGCTACTTTGAATTTGACTTGTTTACACCGAGGTTCTTCTTCATTTAACCAGTATTGGATATTCTTAATAATATCCTTATGGATGTCTTTAGGTGTATGGTAAGCATTATTAAAATACTCACCAAATTCTTTTTTAGGTTGGTTTTGGTTTTTATTAACCAGATTGATGATTTGATTTTTGATATATTTAAACATAGTAAGTTTCCTTTATATAAATTGAAATAACAGACGATTGATTAATCGTTTTCAATATAATAATATAGATTTAAATTAAAATAGTTTATTACTCTACTGACCTCTCGTAGGGGTCAGTAGAGTAAATAGTTACATACAAGGTAAAGTATTGGTTTTACGTGGCTCAACAAACATGTTAATTCGTTGAGTGTTTTCTAAAATCAAATAAAATTCATTGTGTGTGTTTAAATCATTTAGAATTTCTTTAACTTTAGTTTTATCAGTTACTAAGTAAGAGTTATCACCTACATTAATAGAACTGATAGGAATAGGATGTGAAGTCTCTGTAGCACCTAAGTCAAACATAAAGTAACGGCCTTTGGTAGGTAGTACCGTATCTTTAGGAGAACAGATATAATACATCACACGTTTAAACTTACCGTTTTTAGAAGCAGTATTAAAGTAAGAAACAATCTTATTGTCCTTATCGTCACGAGTTAAACCTAATTTGGTTTTAATGTCTAAAACAGGCAATTGATAAGGTTTAATTACATCGTCTACACTATTAACAGCATCTACACTAGTAGTAGCTTCTTCTTCTACAATAGTGTTATCTGTTTCTTCTTTTACTACTTCTTGTTTAGTTTCAGTAGGTTTATTTTGTTCTACTATTGGTGTAGTAGTAGTAGTCTGAGTTTGTGGTTTATCCATTTTTGCTGAACAACTTACATTAATAACAATAATACCAATGAAGAGTAGAGCAATAATACCTAATGTGATAAGTGGTTTTTTATTAAATGCAGATTTTACTGGCATGTGTGTTTTCCTTTCGATGGATGGATGGTGTTGAAACCACCTGCGTTATTGTTAATGTCAAGAACTGGTGCATCATCACAATGACAATCATGAGATGAATTATCCCAATATGCTTTATTAAAGAACTGGATTTGTCCTTTTTCATCTTGCCAAGAGAAAGAGTGTACACTTAGCAATTCTTCTAGATAAGTGCGTTTACCATTTAAACCTAAGATTTGATAATAAGGCTTATTGACTAAAATCTTTACTTTATCGGAAGACATAAGATAAGAAGGACCACCTACTGCAACATCTACTAACATATGGTCAGTAGAGAACATTTGCCAGAGTTTAACAGTAGAAGAAGTAATGAGTTCAGTTCTTAGTTTATTGACACCATTTACTGGTTTTGCAGAAATAGTATAAATCTCAATGTCTTCATGTACAGCACGTTTGAAACTAAAGTCTTGAGAAGGTAAATCTCTTTTTTGAATGAGTTTCAGTTTATGTAAAAGTTGTTCTACTGTTTGAATAGGACAAGGTGAACCTGCTAGTACTACTTCACCTGTTTGTGACATGTGCCATGTAGGTTGGTTAATGGAATCGTACAGTAATTTATCTTTGGGCATTGAAGAGAGTTCTTCAATCAACATTCTTAAATTCATTTAGGATACTCCTATTAGGGGTGTAAATATAAATTCTCATAGAATTGCCAGATAAAAAGACAAAAAAATAATAGACTACTACGAGGTTTTATCCCCGTAGTAGTCCAATATTTATTTACCTAATAAACCAGATGCTTGAGATTCCTTAGCATAATCTCGGTTGATACTATCTTCTACCGAGAACTTTTCAGGATAACGAGCTTTCAGTTTTTTGAATACTTTGTCAGCAACAGTTTCCATATCCATATCATGATACAATGCCAATGTAACTAACATAGTAAGAATACGCTCAACTACGCCCAAGAAATTGTTAAGCAGTTTACTTGTTAAAGGTTGACCGTAGAAGTAATGTTTCTTATAATCATCGATTACAGAAGCAATACGAAACAAATCAAGTCCGAATAAATCCACAAGGAATTCATCTACATTAGTATCTTTATCAATAGGTAAATGACGAATAGTATTCATTTTACCAGACGCGATAGAATAAACAAGCTTGCTGCCACAGATATTAGTATCTAATCTTTCTGGAATACTATCTATATCGGAAATAATCTTTTCAGTAATCGCACGGTCAAGGTCATAGAGAGCAATACCGCAATACCAAAGAGTATCACCTACTTCAGATAACATACATTGAATTTGACTTTCTCTCAATGGTTTTTTATTAAAGATAGTTTGTTTGGCTTCAACATCATAAATTTCATTGAATTCACCCAAGATACCTACCATGTCATGGAAGAGTGCTTTGCTGATGTCTGCATTATAGGTAGCGTTAGTACGATTAGCCAGACGCATGAATTCATACCAACCCATACCACTAACATCTACTTTGCTAACCATATCGTGCAATTCAGAAGCCAGTGTTTCTGGTTCTTTATTAGCTACATCAATAGTCACGACTTTGTGATTACCAATACTTACATCGAAGAAAGATTGATAAAGTTTTTGATATTGCTCATGTTTAGACATAGACTCTTCATCAAATGTCTTGTCAAACTCTTCCCCATTCAATTTCTCTTCTGGGAGATTAAATGGTTTTTCACGAGTAACATTAACAAATACATCCACCATACCTTTAACGTTTAGTACTTGATAGTGTTGTCTATTTACAATCAACTTCTCAAGGGCAGTATCACTGTTATAAGAATAACCGTAAATCAAAGAAGAGACAATAGTACGGTCTACCAACAAGTAAATATCTTTATTGGTTTTGATGTTGTTCAAAAGCATACGTACTACGTGCAATTGTTCGTTTTTACCTTCGCAGATAGCTTGGATATTTGATTCTCTGATAAATTCAGATGTTGCATCTTCAGTTAGAACTTCAGTGTTAGGTTTTTTACCCAACAAAAGTTCGATATTATGGGCAGTAAACTCACGTGCTCTTTGATAACGAGCTTGGTATGGTTTCATATACTCTTTATCTACACCTTCAAATGAGAAGATGTCGTATTCTTTACCATAGGTAGATTCGTCACCAGTAGGTTTATGGATAAATACCAAGTTACCTTCATTCTGAAGTTTCTTAGCATAAGCTTTAATCAAGGTAGTTTTACCTACGTTAGAGCTACCTTCAAATGCAATTACTTTAATCATTTTGGTTTCCTTTTATTTAAGAGTTTAATTGGCTTCTTGTTGATTAAGAAGTTGTTTCACACGTCTAATAACATAGAGTGCATTTTTATCACCAAGGAGCATTTTAGTAACCTCCTTGTCAATAAATTCCTGACGACTATCGTCTTCACCGTCTACAATTGCTTGTGCTTTTATATCCAGTTTTTCAATTCTATCATTCTCTTCAATAGGTTTATTAATTTCATCAAAGTAAAATGAAAGTTTACCTAACCTACTTTTAGAATGTTGTCTCGTTAACATTGGTCTATCACCAATATTTAAATCAGTATTTACATCCATTTTATATCCTTTCATGGAATAGATGAATATCTCATCAATTAAATAATATAGGTTTAAAAAATAATACAGATACCCTAAATGAATAGGGTACCTGTATTCGCTATTAATATTCTTTACAAAAGATAAACAAACCAGTAGTGGTTTCGTAAGCAGTAGAAGTCATGCCTTGACCAGTAGCTTGTGTATAATGGTGTGCTTTTAGTAACACGCCTTCAAGCATTAATTGCTCATTCTTCTCACCTGTATAATGGATACGCATAATAGAACCAGGTTTAACTAAATCTGGATTAGAGTTATTCCATACCACAGAATAGAGTTTACCTACTTTACCTTCTAGAGTAGAGACTTGTTCGTACACATTGGTATTGATTTTAGCCTGTGCCAATGGCGCGTATGTTACGTTATTGGGTGATTCGTTAATGATAAACTCATTAACAGATTGACCACGAGATACTAGTGCTTTATTACCATCTACTTTTACAGCATCGTCTGTATCTTGTACATTAAGATTAACAGTTCTTAAACCATTACCATGATTTAATAACTTAGCTGAGTTATTATCTACTGATTCATTTTCTATTGTACCAATAATATAAAGGTCATTACCTTCTATTCGATAAGTAACAGGTGTATGTTGTAATAAATCACGAGAAGTAACAAAGATATTGACATACCTTATTTTATTGTCTCTTCTGTCTAAACCAAACTTAGGATAGACATACCACATACCATTTTGGATATAGTGACTTAATCCTTTTTTATAAATACCATAAGAAAACTTTTGTAAGTAATTAGGTAAGTTAATCAAACGAGTAGTATGGGGTACAGGGATATTACGATAAGTGTCTTGATTATCTGGTTCGACAATATCAATACCTTGTAATGCATCGTGGTTATCCAAACCTTCAATCTTAGAACCTTCGTTCATTAGCATGGTCACTAATGCTTCATCTACACGACAATCTACAAAATTAGTCCCTGCTTGAATAGTCAATAGTTTTTCTACTAAGATAGGCACTAATTGAAAGTCTATCTTAATTACATCCATTTTATTCAAGTCTTCAGTGGAAGCATTTTGAGCAATAGCCATTACCTTACGAACATTGATTGGATTCTTACAGTATCCTTTATAACGTTGAATAGTTTGATACGTACTAATCGCACTGGGTGATTTTTGTACGGTAATTTCAATATCGTCAATATAAGGATAAATCATGTCTGCCCAGATACCAGGAGATAACATTACTTCAATCGTGATTTCATCTGCTATGTTTTTATCATAGTCTCTCGATATATCTAAAGACAAGACTTTTAAAGTACGATAAGTCACATTCTTTTTAATAACGTGTATATAAGCCTGTGTATAATCGTAAGAAGCAGGTGAATTACCTTTTGCTATTTTGATAATTTCACCATTAGCTGGATTGGTCATGTTATCAAACATACTTAACCTCTAACCTTTTCTGAAATTTTACCCATCTCTGCTAAATGAGGCGCCATCTCTTGTTGGTTTCTCATCTCTTCGATAAGCTCGGTTTTCTCTTTCTCACGAGTGAACAAATCGTAACCTGTATACACACCACTAACACTAAAGGATTGATTAATCGCATTAATGGTTTCAGTAATGTCTCTATCATTATTACGGTCACGTACTTTATAAATCACTGTAGCCATTTCAGATAAATCCCTTAAATCCTTATAAGGAACTTTACCTAGTAAATGGTTAATCCCTCTACACTCTTCTACATATTCTCGCCACTCAATTAAGTGTTCGTGAATAATCGTATACATTAAGTGTTCTTGACTAGAATCGACTAAATAAAATGGAATCTGTTTTCTAAATAATTCCAATAGCTTAGGAATCTTTAGAGCTACAGTGACTTTCTCATGAGCATTACACCTATCATCATGTTCATCACCAGATGTAATCATCCCATAACGCTGAATTTCACCAATATCAATCAAATCAATATAAGCCACTCGTACTACGAATGGTGTATTGAATAATCGATAAACAGAAGAATTCATTTCATCACGAGTAAGATACCTTCTTTTTTCTTCCACTTACATTCTCCTTACACCATAGTGGATTAAAATCATCAGAGTAGGAATAAAATAGTATTGTTCCATTTCACCCCAGTTTTCTACATCTTTTACCAATGCCTCAATAGTCTCAATATCTAATGTATCGTCATTAAGATATTTTCTTAGTTGTAGTTCTAAGTGAGATTGTCCTTCTAATGAATCTTTATAGAAGTCACGAGAGAATACATAGGAATCGTTCATCAGTACTTGATTGATTAAAGGAATACCTTGGTACGTATGCATTCTGGTTTTAGAAACATCATTTGTAATGGTAATTGCTTTACCAATAATGTCTTTATGGTTTAGATAGAGTTCATTGGTATAACTTACTTCTACAGGCATAACGACACAACTAAAGCCTGAAAAACGAATCATAGCAAATTGAGGAATATTACTAAAAGAACTACTCGGTACAGCTACAGCTTTAGTGAATATTTCTTTTAATAAGTATTTATCACGAGTATGTATAACATCCCAAATACTAGGATTCTTTAAAATAGAGAACTGAGAGTCATCGAAGATTTTAAAATACATCATCTCAGGTGTATTACACACACTAAACCATTTACGAATGGCTTTCATGTAAAAACCATCGTAAGTAACGTGTGATTGATTCGGTAATACACAAGTTTCTAACATACGGGAATAGAACTTACGAAACCACAATACTCTTAATCTATCATACTCTTCTAAAAGCTCTTCAAACAAAGCAGCTTTCTTAGGAGAAATTAAAGGATTCTGACCTGCTTTTAAATAGTCTTTAGAATATTTAAATACTTCGACTGTTTTCTTATTTAAGTCAAGCATTCTCGGGTCATTTAACTGGTCAGTAATTTCAAACGATAAAGAGAATTGGATTTCGTATAAAGTATTGGTACGATGGGTCATACGGCGGGTACTATTAATACCAAACCAACCTAATGTACCTCTACCAAAGTCCATTAACATAATATCCCCTACATTGGGAATAATAGGTTGTTCAATGAGTGCTTCACCTGTAATCTCAGTGGTTCTAATGTCACTACCATTATTGGAAGTAGACAAACCAGATTGCATCACAATTTCTAACCCATCAATTCTTTCGTATTGTTGATGAGCAGCAGAAGTATCTTGAGAGTATTGTGATACTGAATCGTCTCGACCTAATCTTTGTCTAAAGTAAATCACCTTTTGGTGAGAACCCTCTACATAACGGATTAAGGTATCTAGTCGGTTGTTTCTATTATCGACTACTGCTGTTTTAAAATCAGTAGGAACAATCTTTGGTTTTTCAATAAACTCATGTACGGGTTTTGCCTGTTCTGGTTTATATTTATCAGTAATTAAAGTAGGCATTTACCTCTCCTTAGGATGGCTAATATTGGTTGTATTGAATGTTTGTACAGTTTTGTGTGTATTAAGAATAGAAGGATGGTCTTTACCCCAGTCTCTATTATTCTTAATCATGTCAGGCATTCTATTACCAGAAATATACTCGATGATTCTAAAGTAAAGTTCAGAATACTTATCATTAACACATTCTACTTCTCTAAAGAATCTATCATCAGGATGGCGACGAATACCCAGTTGACATTCATTGTAAGCATATCTATCTTTAAAGGTAAAGAAGTGACATTTACCTTTTTCACGGCACCATTTCTTCAATCTTTCAATAGCGTCTGTATCTAAGTATTTCCAATCATGGTAAATTCCTAAACGAATATTGTAAATCTTAGAAATATCAATCTCACCATTTAGATATACTTTACCTGTTTCATCAATCTTAATAAAGTCTCTTCTTAACATGGTGTTATTTTCGTAAACACATAACTGGAATACAGACTTTCCTTTGTGTAACATGTAGTCTTTTTCAGAAACAATGAAAGCTTTTAAATCTTCGTCGATATCGTAACCTTGTGGGTTATTTAAATCTAAGATTAAATCACCTTCTTTATCTTCAGGTAAGAATAATACCAATTGGTCTACAAATCTCTCTAAACCAATAATAGAATGCGATTGTAGAGGTTGAAATTCATTCCATCTAGGTACAGTAATACCATTGTAATCATCCCATTCAGCATTATCTCGAATAGCTGAATATTGGTCTAAGAAATAACCTGAATTGGTATAGTGAGTTTGATTTTCAGGAAACTTAACTTCATCTGGTTTAGTAGTCTCTACCTCACCATCGTCATCAATACCCATAATGGAATCCGGTAGCACTTGATTGTAAATAGTTCTAGGTACCCAGATAGAAACATCAGTAGGTTTTTGATAACGTAATAAGTAATCAAAAGAAACAATCCAAGAAGTCGCACCATCGGCTTTATCGCCTTCTTCAATTGCACCATCAAAGTTAAAATAGCCGAATACTTGTTGTTGGATTTCAGAAACAACAAAGATAGTATTCACACCTGCTGAATCAGAAGCAGTACCAAATCTTCTAATAAAATATTCTTGAAACCAATCTGATACATTACTCACTGTTTTATCTTGATTACGGATTAGACGATAGACTTCTGTCAATATGTAAATGAATTGTTCAGGTATCTCGTATGAGTATTCTAAGTTATGTGGGAATGCGTCTCTGTATCTTCTAATTTTTGATTTAATGCTGTTTAACCACATCCTAGCAGCTGCTTTAGAAGGTGCTCTGTATGAGATATTCAAACGCATTTCTACATCTGAATAATAAGGTGTGATGGATGTTTGTGTTTTATCGTGTAAAAAACAAGGATGGAACTCTTGGTCGTAATGTTGGTATTGTAAGAAAGTATTATTGCGATACTCCTCAGTAACCGATAAGGTAATTAAAGGATTAGATGTCGTATTGATTCCTTCTTTACCTAATTCGTGTGTAGCAGTACCATTCTCTTTACGCACACCTTCTTCGTCAATATAAACAATATTAATATTATCAGGAAAAATATCTAAGTATTCTTTTAAGTCTCGTACCACCTTTAGTACAATGGGTCGAGTAATACTGGCTTTTTCATTCCTGATGGGTAATTGTAATAACATAGTATGTCCTTTACTATATAATTAGTAGTCATACGTTTAAAGGAAAATCAAATGGATAATCAGAGTAAGCATCTAACAGATATTGAAGAATATGTAGCCAATCAAAAACCAAAGGTGAGAAAGAACATAGAAATAGTAAAAGCAAATCCAGATTATCCCTATATGTTACATGGTTCAGTCAATGGAAATATTAAAGAATTTGTACCTCGTCTAGCAGAAAGACCAGGACCAAAAGAAGACAAAACTGTACCTAGAGTACATGTATCAGATAGTGTGATTGGTTGTGTAGAAGGAATGAATGAATTAGTTTGGTATCTGATGTATGGTTATAATGCTTATGGTAGTAACGAAAAAGTAGACTTTAAGAATGGTTGGTATATTTATAAACTGCCTTTTGAGTATTGTCTAAAACCAAATGAGGAACTGGTGTATGATATGGGGTTATCTAACGAACATTGGTTAGTTCCTTACAATAAAGAAACTAAAAAATATAAAGGTGAGATTATTGCTAAACTGATTGTGTCAGAAGTGAAATACCAAAACACTGGTATTGATGATGGTAAGAGAAGTAAAGTAATATACGAGTATCTGCTAGAAATAATGTCAGACAAAGTAAAGATTACACCTGATAACGAACCATATTTACCAGGGTATTATAAGATAACTTACTTCGCTAGATTAGGTATTAAGACATCAGATAATTACAATCCAAGTACTTATACTCCGGAAATGTGTCAAGTAGAGAGGATTTCTCAATCTGAGTATAACGGTGTGAAGAAAAGGATTGCACCTAATCTATTTGCTAATCTAGGTTTTATAGATAAACTAAAAAAATCATTTACGTGGTAAAAAAAAGATACTCACCCTTCGTTCGGGGTGAGTATCTAAAGCGGAGATTACTAGTAATTTTAACCAAGAGCAATTAAGGCAGAAAGGGAAGAGGAAACACCTTATCACTCTAGATTAAAATAGTGCATTTTCGGGAGCACACCTGCACTAGGGTGTGTATTGCTTTATTTAACGTCCTGCAATATTCAGACGTAGGAGAAATGATATGAAGAAAGAATAGAACATAATTCCACTCTTTCACTTAAATAGTATAGATTTGAAATATTTTAGAATATAGAAATAATTCAAATGCTTTTACCTTTTAAGATTTGTAAGAAGAATGGGCCTTTAGCATTACAAGAATTACGGATAAGTTTAGGACAAGAATAATATATCTTATCAACATTATCTTGTTTTAATTTATCTAAACTATTTCTTGTAAAGCGATTAGGGTGTTTATATTGAAATAGGTATTTCTTAATAACCATAACAACAGGACGGTAGATGAAAGTATACTTCATTTATTGACCTCCTTTATATAAAATAGGTAATTGCTTAATGGCTGATTGGTTGTTATTACGTACTGCACCAATAACAATAGCATGATTTGGTTTAAACCCTGCAAAGAGTTTTTCACCTGTTGACGTTTTACTACCTTCGATATAACCCATCAAAGCAAGGTTAAGACGAGAACGGTCTACCCAATCATTGAAGAATTCTCTTTTGTAAATATCTTCAAATATATCGTCTTGGTCGAAATACCATTCTTTATATACCATTCGTTTAACTGCTGAGTATTCGAATCTATTGAATCTTGTTTTAGATTTATACTTACAAAAATATTTATTAAAATATTTTTCAACTTTACGTGTTATACCACGACTGTATTTCATTTTGATTTCCTTTGAATAAAAAGAGTAGAGGAATAGCTCTCTACTCTTTTAATGTTTATGTTTTAATCTACATACTTCTCTAACCAAGGATAGGACATATGTGGTTCGTTATGTAAATAACGATATGCTGCAATGATGATGTCACCATCAAGGTCGATATACTCTTCGTATTCTTCACCATTCTCATCTTCAGCAATAATCCACACATTATCCATATCGAAGTATAATGTTTCTTCACAGCGTGGGTCTTTATAAAGACCATATGCACCTTCAATTTGACCATCAGATGAACGCCAGTGCTGAATACGGCGAATAACGTTTAAAGCGTCTTTCTCGTCTTCTAACAAAGACAGACGAGTATCTTCATCTGGTACAGTAAATGTACCGAAGATAGTAGAGACGACGAAACCATCGAGTAAATCATCTTGCAAATTTACGTCATCGTGGTTGTGATTGCATTGACAATTTGCACACATTTTTAATTTCCTTTAAATAAGTTATAAATTAAGTTTAATTAGATTCTCTAAAGAGATATCATCACTCTTCATCACCATTAGCCATATTATCCAACATGACATTCAATGGGTCATTTGCAATGAAATAATCAGCATAGTTTCTTTCAGTTTCAGAAAGTAACTTATTTAATTTACTGACTATTACGGTGCTGTAATTGTAAACAGTATCTCTTATTTGGTTATTGAGACTACCATTATACTTAACACCAATAGAAGATAAGATGATAGATGTTGTTTCAGATGTTTCAGTATTTTTACTCTTTAACGGAGTATGTTCTAACAGAATATCGTCTTTAATATCCCCTAATTTGAGAATGATATCACCACTAATTTGTTCAGTGGTAAGGTCGATATAAATCTCACCAAGAATTTTACCATGCTCAGTTATTTTAACATGGCAACCACCGATTAACTTACCATTGGTTTTATCATGAATTGTAGTAATGCTAATACAGGGACTATTAATATTTAATCTTGATTCTCTTCTTAATTTAGAAAGGTATTCGATTTTTAAATAATCTCCCATGAAAGTAGGAGTAATAGCACCTATCGGATCAGCTATACGAAGACTTGGAGTACTGTTATAAGCTATATATTTAAGATAGTCATTATCTGACTGGGTGAATATATCAGTGTCCTGAATATTCACAATCTCTTTTTTCAAAAGACTTAGAGTACCAGCAATAATTTCACGCCATTCTTTTTTGGTTAACACACCATTACGAATGAGGAAATCATTATCTTCTATTACAAATTCTTTTGTATTAGAATTTTCCATTTTAATATTCCTTTATTCAAAAGCTTTCAAGAGTCCATTGATATTACAAGCAAAGATATCTTTTATATTACTAAAGATACCTTCTGGAATATCTTCACCAATATTTGCTAATGGTTGTTTTGATGACTCGTTATCTTTGTAGTGGCTATACAGAGACGATTTAACATCACCCATAATCGTATTGTTAGTCACTTCGATATTATCTTCAAAGAAAGATAAGCGTCTTGCTTTATAGATGTTGATGGATTTTAACTGAACATTCTCTTTGGTCAAGAGTTTAGATATTGTGTTTAAATACCGATATCTTTTCAGATTACCTACATCAATTGCGGGTAATGTAATATCGACATTGTATTCACACAACAGTTCAGATAAATACAATGAGTTTCTGTCCACCATGTGTCTAACACCAGGGTCTACATGATGATCTCTACTAATAAAGATATAGAAATCTTCTTTTTCCATAGTGACAGTGAAACATCTTCGATATAAGTCTAGAGTTTCTTTATCGAATCTATCCTTATGTATTACCATGGCTTCAACAGCAATACTCAATGATTTAATCACAATACTACTCCTTTACCATAGTAACCAAAAGCTAAACCTAATAAAAATACAACAATTAAAATAATTGCTGATAAAATAGTATCAATACTGAATAATTGTTTCATTTTAGTTTCCTTTATATAAATTTTAAAGAGAGGTTGATGGAAGGTTTTATTTTGATGTTATTCTTAATGATATCTGGAATCTCTTTTTGAATAAGATTATAGATATCGAGAATAGCAGATTTAGCTACATCATCTTCGGTGTAGTTTTCTTTAACGATTACTCGCTCAACAAAGCCATCGTCAATACCATTACTAAATTCAAATAAGATATTAGCATAATCTCTCAATGTAATGATATTTTTATCTAAAATAGTAAATACATTTTCAGAGTTATTTATCTTAAATGAATAAGTGCGAGTATCTTTGTCTTCAGTGATTTCAAATTTATCTGACGTGATATTAGTACAGATTTTATATCGACAAGATAATATAACACTACCTGAATCTATCAAACGAACCAGAAATGGATTATCGATTTCAGATTTATCTTTTAATACATTGATAAAGAAATAACGATTATCTTGTTGATAAACATAGTCTACATGGGATTTTATAGATTCTAAATCTAAATTAAGATATTTATTTATTCCTCTTTCAATATCTGATTTATCAGATACGGCAACGACAATATAAACTGGTTCTTCGTATACCGGTAACTTGAATAGATTGTTTGAATTATTCATGAGTTATTCCTTTAATAAATTTAATAGCACTATCTTGTCTTATCTTACAGGCTGTATTAATTAATTCAGATGCTTTAAGATAACACTTATTAAACATAGCGTTAATATATCCGTATTCTTCCTTATCTGGTGAGATAACAATACTAGATATAGGTGCTTTTTTTATCATGTCTGGATAGTAATTTTTCTCTGGACGGATAATATCATTTTTATCACGATTAAATAAACGATCATTATGGTAATAATGATCCAGTACAGAAATACAAAATTCACCATTATGTAAACGAGTGATTGCGAAAGTAGCCCCATCTCTTACATTAAGAATGTTATTACCATGAACACCTGTAAGACTATTTCGCATAACAATAAAAGAAGAATCATCCATACCACCTCTATTAATTATAGAGACAACACGGGTATGACTGTATGTCTTATGGATATTTTCAATATCTAATACACATGAGTTATAGTCGTGTTCGATATATAGTGGTGTTTTCATGTCAATATTCTCTTCTTTTAGTGTTTGTTTTAATTTATTGAAAATAAATTCAATAATTAAATCAATGTCTTCTTTGTTAATAAATTCTTTCATTTTAAATTCCTTTATATAAGGATTAATCTCACTTTAATAGTATAGGTTTAAAAATAAATACTCTACTAGTAGGAGGTTATACTCCTACTAGTAGTATCTTAATTAAGCTTTTGTAATGGCTATATAATAACCATCATCACCTAATATCAAAGAAACAACATTTCCAATAGGTGAACCTCCCAACGTGTCACTTAGATTATATAGAGGTAAATCTCCCAGCATGTCATTTAGATTGTATAGGAAATCGAATACTTCGTCTTTGATTTCATCAATACTACTGAATGTTAAATCTGCTTCACCCATTGATTTATAGTTAGTATAGAGACAAGTAATATACATAAACATTAAATTACTTTTCTCACTGTTTTTATCTAATAAAATATAGGTATCTTCATCTACAGCAATTCTTTCCAGAAATATAATGAAGAGATGATTCAATAGATTACGTTCTTCTTCATTGAATCCAAAGACATTATTAATAATAGTCTTTTTCTTTTCGATTTTAGCAATTCCATCTGTATCAAACTTAACTTCCATTTTAAACTCCTTAAAAATAAATATCACAAAAAAGTAAACAGTAAAAAATAAATAGATATTAAAGAGTAATAGGTGGGATTTCCCACCTATTACTCCATTCACTGATTATTCGATGTCTATAAGCCATTGGTCATGCAATGCCTTTGTTAGTGCGTTTAGCATTATTCATCATATTGCTGGCGTTTTTAGATATCTTAACTCTAACTACCTCTTTAATTACTTCCGAAACGATAGCTTTAAGTTCATTTGAATCAACCATCTTTAAACAAGTATTTATATCACCCATGTTTTCGGGAGTGATTTTTGCTTTGGATTCATTTGGGAGTTTATCCCAGATTTTGTTACGGATGGATACATGTGCTTCTTCCAGCATGTCGCCGGCAAAAGCTGTAATTTTTTCGTTAATGTTGGTCATTTGGATTTCCTTTATATAGGAATAATTTAATACCAGATAGGTTTTCCTATCTGGTATTAATAATTAAAGAAAGTTAAAACCATCAGAAATGACTCGTGTCATTTCTGGAACTTCAGTATTTTGTTTGGTTTCAAGATACTGTTTAAACCGGCGTGCTTCACCGGATTTTTTTACTTTGTATTTTAACTCTTTAATGCGCTCTTTGATTTTTTCTTTAGAGTTAATTTCAATAACTTTAACTTCTGTTTCTACCAATTCTACAGTAGTTTCTGGAATACTTTCTACTACTGTTTCACCAGTGGCTTCGATATTATTTTTGGTAGCCATACCATGCAATAAATTTGCATACTTGTTTAAATTTTCTTTACGATTCATTTTTAGTTTCCTTTATTTAAGATGAAAAATAATAAGGAGATAATTCCTTTACCAATTTAATAATATATATCTGAAATATTCTATATTTCAGACGACTTAGGTGTAGAACACCGTAAGTTATCTGAAATATTCTATAATCTATTTAAATATAAATTAAACTATAAATAATTAAATACTACTCTACCACGATAATGTGGTAGAGTAGTATCCATTATTTAATACAAATCAATTAGTATTAATCGTTTTTAGAAGGAGTCATCAGGTCAGCTTGTTTAGAGATAACATCCAACAAACCTTTAACTTCAAACAATACATAAGTAGAGAAAGAAGTACCTGGTTCACGCAACAGACCGATTAAGTCATTGATTTTCATGATAGAAACACGAGTAGCACGGATGTTAGCCATGAAACCACGACCTTCACGTGCTTTTTTAGAAATAGCTACGTATTTAGTACGCAGTTTCCAAACTACGGTTTTAAGTTTACCAGCTACAGGTTTAGTAGCATCAATGAGTTTTTTGATTTGTTGCATTTGGTTCAACAGTTTTTCGATACCTGCAACAGCTGCTTGCAAGTCGGCACGAGATTGAACAGGGATTTGAACATCGCCGCTTTTCTCTGCAACTTTGTAGTTGTTAATACGAGAGTAAATACGGCTGCTGTGACCTTTTTCACCAGCATCGTTTTCACTAACACCAATAACTGTAACACCTACTTTATTACGTGGCAGATGACGGGAAACGTAGCATTTCTCACTTTGTTTCAGTGTTACACCAGCACGTGCTGCTTCTTGGGAAGAAACAGGGCTACCACCAATAAATGGTAAGGTTTTTGCAACTTCTTCAGCTGAAGCACCAAGGGTACGGCGAACAACCATATCGGCACCAAAAGTATGCTCATCTTTAGATGCACCTGATTTGTAGCTGTTAGCTTCAGCATATTTCAAACCACCATCGACATCTTTTTCGATTTGTTCGATAGTTTGTAAAGTGGCTTCACCAATTTTAACACCAAAATCACCAACTTTTTGTACAGACCAACGTTTAGCGATTTCATCAGCTACAGATTGCATAGCAGCCACACACTCACTAGGAGTAGACAACTTACCATTGATGTAAAGAGACAACGCACCACCGTGAGATTTATAAGATTTTTCTTTAGGAGCGGTAGTAGCTTTACCCAATTTTTCTTTAACTTTAGCAGCGTAAGATTTCATTTTTTCAAAGTTATTGAAAAGTTTAGAAACCAGTTGTGCGCCTTTATCCATAATCCAAGCGATACCTTTCAAGATACCATCCAAGATTTTCAAGAAGAAGTTCTTAACAGATTCAATGGCACCTTCGGTGTTCATTGATACACCACCTACAGTAGCGAAGGATTCAGTGCTATAGTCAAGAGCAGGTACGTGTTCAGCAGGAACACCAAGACGACCAGAGATGTAGTTAACATGTTCGTGAGCCAGTTCGCAGTGTACTTCAGTCAGACCACCGGTCATTTTAGCAGCAAACAAGTTAGCCAGGAAAGCTTCAGTAGCTACGGCAGCTTCTTGAGCTTCTTCTACTTCTTCTTCTACGTCAGCTACTTCTTCAGCATCTTCTTGAGTATCCAGAAGTTCAGTGTTCAGTTCTTCAGATTCAGTAACTGTTTCTTCACCAGCAGAGTTTTCGGTAGTTTCGATTACTTCTTCGCTAACACCTTCATCACCAGCTACATCTTCGAAACCTTCAACAACAGTTTCGGTATTGGCTTCAGTAGCGTCCAGGTTAGTTACTTGTACTTGACCTGCAATAATTTTATCAAATAAAGACATAATAAATCCTTTTTTAACTAGTAAAATAAATTTGTTTGGAATTTGTTTTACTCAGAATCTTTTAAAGTACTACTAACATAGAGTTAAAATACGTTTCGGTATAACGTACTTAACAGAAAATAATACTTTAGCTATTTACCATATATAAGTAGTATTTTACTAACACTATTGTTTTTATAAAAGGAAATTGAAATGGAAATAAATGAACTAGATGAAAAACTCATCCCTGATTATTTAATAGATGAAAATAGCTATTTAGAATCTACAATCGCGGATTTGAAGAGAGAACTTAAAGAAAATGATAAAAAGATAGAATCTATATTGAATCTTAAGACTATTCAGTGGAATGGTATTAAATCAGTTAGAGCAGTAAATTATACTAAAGTAGCTAGATTAATTGTTGACAGTAGAGTATCTGAACCTAACAGTATCTTCTATTTTTACAACTTTCATGGTGAAGTACTGTCTATGGTAGATACCATTAAATGTTCTGAATTACCTGATTACAAAGATAATTTTGAACTATACGAGTTAGTATGTGATAAGATTAAAACTATGCTTAATAATTCTAATGGAAGTGCTCTTTATTACATTAAAGGATTTATTTCAAATAAAGAATTTAATGTAGATATAAGTCACATAACGTTTATTGGGTCTTTACAAGATTTACTTCAAATAAAGATTGTAGATTAAGGATTAGGAAAATGGAAACTAAAGATAAAATTAATGGTTTTTTAACTAAGATTCGTGATTTGGAAGAATCTATTAAACAAAAAACCAATGAATTAAATGAAGCAATTGTTGAATATCAAGATTATCTTACTGAACTTTTTAAATCAAATAAGATAAGTCGTATTAATGCAGATTGGTTTGCTACTAATTTCTGTCGTTTTTCAGAAGAACAAGGTGAGTATATTACTGAATTTAATCACGACGATGTGCTTACTTTCTTTATTGAAAATAGAGATGGTAGAATTTCACAATTGTTTGATTTTAAAATCTCTACCATGATAAATAAGTATGGTTATTGTAATTATAACTTTAAAGACTTCATCTTAAAACGCATTACTACTAATTTAGAAAATAATGGTAGTAATAGTAAAATTTACTATATGTCGGATATTGATGGTGATATTACCGAGATTGTTTTTAATGATAATCAGAGGAAATATTACAATGTATAATGATACATTAACTTATATTGAAAAATCAATTAAACTTAAGGAAAACTAGAAATGGCAGGATTAGAATTATCTAATACCATTATTAAGCACAGCGTTGCTAAAACATACTCTCTTTATCTTTCTGGTGGTATTTACGATGATACTCAGAAAGAATTCTTAAATGACTTACGTATTGTTACAGAACATCCTGTTAATACGACACTTAAACTCTTTATTAATTCTCCTGGTGGTTATGTGCACATCACGAATGAAATCATTTACTATATCCAAGAGTATAGTAAAAAAGGTGGGTGTCTGGAATTGTATATTACAGGTCAAGCTTGTTCAGCAGCTATTGTTATCTTTACCCAATTGTTACCATTGGCTTATAAGTACGATGTTAACCCAGATTCTACCATCATGATTCACACTGCATTCTCTGGTATGTTTGGTAAAGCCAGTGACATTAAAGATTATGCGAGTCACTTGGATAAATCTGAAATGATTAAATGCTTTAAAAACATCTTACCTAAAAAGCTTTATGAAAAAGCTGCTAAACGAGATAAAGATGTTTGGTTAACTGGTAAGAAATTTATGTCTTACTTAAAGAAGGCTACTGAAAAAGGCCATCTACCTAAATTAGATTAAAAAAAGAAAAGATAGAATTAGAGTAGAGATAACCATTTGGTTATCTCTACTCTAATAGTCTTATCCTTTTACAACCCCTTTCAATACTGCAAATGGGTTATTCTCTTTAGAGAACCGACGGTCGCTGCGACGACGGTTTTCTTCCGCACGTTTTTTGGCTGCTTCTTTTTCAGCATCTTTGCGTGCCTCGTAGTCAGGTTTCTCTTCCCACCAGTGCATGTCTGATGGGGCAGCAGACTCATGAATGACAATGTTAGCAGTTTCTTTCTTGAAAGAAGGGTCGCTATCTTTCATCATACCGATGAAGTCACGAATGCGGCTGCGGCGGCCACTGAAGTAGGCAATATATTTATCACCTTCCTCTTTCATGCCCCATACGTTGCCACCACAAGTGGCATACTGAATGAAGTCAGTACCAAATGACCAACCGCACTTAACGTCATCTTTAGGTGAATAAGTGCCCTCGATTTTTCCTACGATTTCTGGAAAATACTTTCCTTCCATTGTACGATATCCGTGTGGGGTATCGTAGTAGGTATCCGCCTCGCGGGTTTCTTTGGCAACCTTAACCCATGCGTTGAAGATTTCTTTAGTAACGTTTAATGTAATTAACATAGTAATACTCCTTAAAAGTTTGTTGTTGAAAGAATTAAATTGGAAAGATTCCTCTCTCTTTCCACTATAGTAGTATATGTTTGAAAAAATCTAGAATACATTAAAACATAGTAATAAATAGACACTATACGGATATCCGTATAGTGTCTAAATATATTAGTTATTAGTGTTTATTGGATTTACCAATAGATGCATAACCATAACTCAACAAAGCATTAGCTGTTGATTTAATAACAGTATACAATTCTCGGTAAGTACCAATAAAGAATAAAGTTACTTTATTCTCAAATGAGTTGGTATACTTTTTCAAGAACAAACCGTTAATAAGAGTGTGTTCAATACCGTGTGTAGCACCACGTGCAAAACCACCCATTTCTTGAGTAGTATTTCGAGCGATGTTTTGTTGAGCATCGTCTGATGTAACATGACTTATCAGATTTGAGATTGTATTAATAGCTCGGCCTGCGGTTAAACCTAAAATACCTGCTGGACCTAATAAGATAAAGATAATTGCTGGAAAGGCTACGGAACCAGCTAAAGCTTCCCAATCATCACTATTCCAATCAGTGCTATCACGTTGATGATTTTTTAATGACATATTCATTTTAACTAATTGCTCAATACGTTTTTTCATATTGGAAGTCAATGCGTTAAATTGATTTGCATCAGGTAAATCACTTAAACAATTCAAGAAAGTATTTAAGTTTTTCAATAACTGTTGTTTACCAATGTAAGGTAGTTGTCTATCGGCTGAACTCTTAGTAGCAGCTTTACCAGAGAGTTCTGTACGTGTTTTATTTTGATCAGAATAAGGATGGCTAGGAATCAGTGAATCACTACCTTTAGGCATTGGAACAATCATCGAGTTCAAATCAGAAATTTCCCATTCGTAATTATTGTACTTACGATCACCGCGAGATACTTCTTTAAAAGGACGACCTAGTTTAAAGAAGTTTTTTCTCTCCATGTTAGCAGCAACACTCTTACCATCACTCCAGTTTGTTGAATTAAAGAACTGGCAAGATTTTTGAAGTTCAGAGAAATAGTCTTCCATGAATTGACCATTACCAAACTGGTTCTTCACACCTTCAACTACATTAGCAACTACTTTATCCATTGCCAATTTACCATCAATGGTCAAAGCAGAACCATTTTTAACAATCAAGCTACCAGAATCATTGAAATCACCGTGTTGTTCAATTTCGTTAATCAAAGTTTTAATATCATCTTTAATACGTTCAATACGGTTAAACTCATGACCAAAGAATTCTTTAGTATTACGCCAGAAGCGTGCAAAGAAATGGTTAGCTTCTGTAGACAAACCAAGAATACGTCCGTCTAGTTCTTCTAGTGCTAGTGTAATAGCGTTACGAGAGCCATGAAGTGTAGAGAAAGATTCTGTAGAAATATGTACAGGGAATTCTTCTTTCAAACCGTTTGTCTGGTATGCTAATGTAATACGTTCAGAAAGAACTTTATTCAATTCACGCATACCTTCAATACCATACTCTGTTTCATTTCGTTTCATGTTCATGTAAGATACACGAGCAGATTCTAATGAATCAATGGTATTTAACACACGAGACAAATGTTCAATCTGTTCACCTTCGGCACCGGCTGCTTCTGGATGTACTTCTTCTGGTTCTTCATATTCGCCTTCTACACCAGAGGTTACCATGCTTTTATCTTCTTCCAAAGACAAATCAAATAAACTCATCTTATATTCCTTTTAACTTCATTTCTTAACAACTAGGCGAGTACCTAGCAACATGTAATCGTTTTCCATTACTCTCTACCTTTACTTAATAGTATATTATAAGGGCCAGAGCCTACGATAGTTCGAGTACCATACAGTACTTTCAACAATTCTACCAAATAACCAATACCACCAAACCCGATACAATGACGAATCAGATTAGCAGTATTGATTTTATTCGGCTCACCAAATACAACGTCATCAAAGTTACCATGTAGTTCTGGAACATATTTAATAATAGAACCAAGTTCAAAATGAGTAATTTGATGTTCAGTGTAGAAATCGTCTTGACGACGAGAGTGTTGTTTCAATGTATATCTTGGTTTGTCTTTAGGTTGACGAACAATACCGATTTCTTTTAGTGCATCAGCAAATGCCATAAATTCATTATAACCTAATTTTCCAGTAGAAGCATAACCTGATAATAAAGTGTACCAGTCACTACTTAGTAGATTATAAGTAAGATTATAAACAGTCTCACGGTTTTTCAGTGCTTCTAAAGAACTACCTTTAAACCAGTCTGGGTGTCGAGTATAAGTTTGATAAACCATATCGACATCACCAATACCATTTAAAAATACAATACCAGGTCCTTTACCATTACAAACAGTATTAGGTTGGTTATAACCATTGTATTTCTTAGTATCTTGCTCAATCTCGTAAAGAGCATTATAAACCAAACCATAGGTGGAATGAGTATTGTCTACTGGGAAACAACGGATATTATCATCTTGATAAATATCTTTTCTATCTAATGGTTTCTGTTTACGTGGAATATAAATGATTTTCTTTTCTTGAATATGCATTTGTTATTCCTTTCTTAGTACTTGGTATTTCGTGCTTTTTCTTCGTATTTAGAAATTTGATACTCTAACTTCTGCATACGCTCAATAGCCAAGTCACGTTGGCGTTCAGTATAAGCATCTACTTGACCATTAGCCAATTGGTTATTCATGGCTTCTAATTCAATCTTAATAGATTCTACTTCTTCTTTAGCCAGTTTATATTTGTTATGCTGATAATCCACAATGGCCATACCAATATAATAGAATGGATTAGTAGAAGCAGATAAGAAGTTATTCAAAGTACCAGACGGGTCTAACTTATGTTGTTTAAACATTTTTGTTTCAGCACCATCTTCACTGATGACGACATCAGGAATCTCTTTTAACATCTTCTCAATTTCACCAATATTGATACTGGCTAGAGAAATCAGTGCTTTGTAGAATTCTACAGTGTTTTCTTTAATGTAATTGATTTGACCACGTGAGATGACTTTTTCAGCTTTTAAACCACCTGCTAATTCATTTTGTTTCACAATCACATAACGGCAGTGTTTAGGAATGAACTCACCGACAAAATCAATAGTCTTACCTAAAGCCATGATTTGTCCACGAGCATAAGTCATGGAGTCTTTATCTACAGTTTTAGTAAAGTATTTTGTTACTAAACCAATCAACTCATCCAAGTGTTTATCGCAGTTATTCAGAATTAAACCATAGGCTTGAAACAAATCTAACTTAGCCGTACCACGTGGGTAGTTACGATGAATCGCTGCTAATGTAGATTTATATTCCATGTTTTTACTGAAGTCTACATTTTGAGTATCTTGGATACAGCTTTGTACCACTTCAAGAGCACCATCACGAATACGATTACGTGTATCGATTAGCGTATCTGAAATATCATCAGATTTAAAGGTATTCATTAAACTACTTAAAATATTACCAAACATGTTAAATATCCTTTTTAAATAATAGGTGCAGAACCTTGAGAGAGCATTTTGAATACATCCATGTCAAATGAATCAGACTTAGTTTTCTTCTCAAGATAGTTCATAGAAATTTCAGATACATCGTCAATACCGTGATTGTAAATGAAAATACGTTGGTAGTCTTGGTTATAGACAATCAGAGTCATGATACCTGATTCTTCGAAGAATTTATCACGAGCACGTTTATTATCCAATTTAGCACCAATAGTCGCTTGAATACGTGTGCGTGTCGCATCGGAAATAATCCAAGTATTCGCAACAGTACCTACAGAGAACTCACCTGTTAACATGGCGGCAGTTTTATTATTCACATTACGATTATGTGTTTTCTCGTAATAACCAGTGGTATCTTCTACTAGATTACGACGATGTGCTTCAATTAAGTCACGGCAAACCAATAAGTCAAAAGCAGAGTTAATGGTACCGCGATCAAAGTAAGCAATTAAACGCTCACGCATGGATTTAGGTTTCTTAGTAATACCGGCAATCTCAACCAACATATTAGAACGAATAGATTTCAGTTCTGGTTTCAATAAGATGTTTACTGTGGCTTTAGCTTTATCACGAGAAACATCTACTGTCAAAATACGACCAGCACCTAGATTAGCCAGTTTATTAATTTCTTCAGTTACATCTTCGTTAGCAGAAGTAGAGACATCATTTACACGATTACGTTCGTTTAGAATGATATCACCAAAATCATCTTCTGGATTAACAGGATCGTGGTAAGTAGCTTCTGTAGATACCTCTAATTTAGCTAGATATTTACTCGGTAAATCTGGAATCATAGCCGGTACACTAATCTTATTACTTAATGTAGATAATGTAGTATTACCACTTACGATGACCGGTTTATATGAAGATGTGGAGACAGTAGCTACTGTTTGGCCCATTAAACGAATAGCCTCACCTGTCGCATCGCGTGTAGGTGAGTATTTACCCAATGCTTTACCAATACTTACGCCATTGATAGTATTATCAATGGACAAAGCAACAATATAATAACCGGCATAGTTTGCTAAACCTGTCTGAATTAATGTAGACATATTCGAGTCATTAAGTAACTCTGTCTCAATAGCAAACGTAGGTCGTAATTGTAATTCTGTGGTGTATTGTGATAATGATTTTGAAGTAACACTGTTATAGTCAGATGCAATCATTTTAGCAGCATTAGCTTTAAGCTGGTTACCGATTGCGCCAACTGCAGTCATACCCATATTTGCAATATCCATAACGAATTCCTTTTTAGATAGAAAGGTTAAAAATAAAATGTCAGATTCTGTACATAGTGTCGAAAAGTTCTTAGAGCAAGAACTACGCGAGGGTAGGCTAACAGGACTTTCCGAAAAATTTCTTACCAATACCGTTGATTTTATAGACCATCTTGTAAAAATGAAACATGGTTTTAGTGTGTCAAGTGCAATGGCAGATACCTTTAAAGGTCCTAATATTCTTGCTAACACACCCATGATTAAACCAAATACCAATCAACCAGGTTATATCTTTACTACTCGACCAGATTTAAACTTATCTTCTGCCAATATTAAAATTGAAAGAAAGATGATGCCATTATTAACAGAGAATAAGAATTCTCTAATGCACGCTATACGAATGATTTTATCACCTCGTTTAGCAAAAAGAATGGAACAAATAGAATATGGTGGTTCATTAGGTAAAAGTGATTTACCACGACATCCTAATTCTAATCTGGTTGACCCGAATTACCCTTTTATTGCTGTTTCTGATAACTTAGTAAAATCATTAACAGGATGGCCTTCTAGTGGTCTAGGTATTCACAGTACACCTGCCGGTGTTCTAAAAGAAGTACACATCATGGCAGATGGGCCTAGTACCTATAATACAGAATATAGTTTAAACTTAAGTTTACATGCCATGAAAGGCAGTGCTACTTTATATCTGTATTACTATTGGATTCAATATATTGGTTTTGTCTTATATCAAACATATGGCATGATGCCATGGCCTGAATATTTAGGTAACGGCAGAATGGACTACACTTGTAGAATCTATCGCCTCATAATGGATGAGACCCGAACGTTCGTAGAAGAAATGGCTGCTACAGGATACGCAATTCCAAGAAGTGTAGACATTGGCCCTTACTTCGATTATTCTAATCCAAGTGAGAATCCTAGACCTTATGTTGATAGGTCTGTAGATGTTGAATTTGCTTGTTCTGGTGCGATTTATTTGGATGAGATTTTAATTAAGCAATTTAATAATACTGTGATATTGTTTAATCCAAATATGGCAAATGGATTACGTGAAAGATTCTACGTTAAAGTATCTAAGAAATACCAGCCAATATTTAATAACTATTGTTATCCTAGAATTAATCCTATTTCACGTGAACTAGAATGGTGGACAACTAAGGATATGGTTAAAGCTAAGAAAGATGTTATTCTGTTAAGTAATATTGGTCCTTATTAATTATTAGAGGAATTAAAAAATGACTGAAGCTATACATGCCGATTTAATTTCGGATATTGTAGAAAATGTATCTAGCTATTCTGCTTCTCCAGCACGATTACAACGAGACGCATTAAAGACAATTCAAAAAGTATTAGACAATGAACTCGGTATTATCTCAGCAGAAAACCCTGTTGCTTTATGTCTTGAAATGTCTGCCATGCAAACAGCAGGTGCTGTTAATAAAGCATGGTTATTGAATCGTAGACAATATCCAGTATCTGCTCAAACCCACGAAGACTTATATTACCACTTAAGTGATTTAGACTGGGTAGGTGTATTTGGTTTACCTGCTAAAGCTAAGTTTGCTGTTTCGTTTGACTATGGTGAAATCCTACAAGTATTAAAACCTTTACCAGATGGTAGTGGTAACCTATTACGTATTCCACGTGGTATGCGTATCACTGTAGGTGAAGTTGACTTTATGTTAGACTACCCTGTTAATATTTTACAATTAAAACATGGTGGTTTTAGGGTAACTTACGATACTACTGAAAAATCGCCTATTCAAACTCTGTCTAGTAATATTGCTTATCACGAAGTATCTCAAGCAATGGCAGGTGCAAAACGACTCTCTATTGTATTAGAGATGATTCAAGTACGTGAGATTACTGTAGAAGACAATATCACGGCTAACATGAATATTACTCTATCTAAAACATTTGATGATTTCTACCACTATGCTCGAGTATTTCATGGTGATGGTGTTTCCAAATGGAAAGAGATGGCTACCACTCATTGTCCTGATATTTACGATTTATATAAACCTACTGCTGTATTAAAATTAGTAGAGAATACAGAAGACTTTACACTCTCTATGTCTATTCCTAAAGTATATAACCAATTGACTAATCCAGCTGCCAGTCCTGTGGTCTCTGGTTCATTAGGTGGTCGTGTTAAATTAAATATCTATACTACTTTAGGTAAAATAGACATGAACTTAGATGCGTATACGCTAGACCAATATAGTTACGACTTCTTCCCTCAAGGTTCTAAGAATCGTGACTACAGTGAGTTAGATGAATTCAGTAGTGCGCTCACTTCTTTACATAGCGTAATCATCTTCAGTAGGGACTATGTTAACCAAGGTCGTGACCCATTGACATTTGAGGAATTACGTAGCCGTGTAATTAATAATACTGTAGGCCCTAATGAAGTTCCTGTTAGTCATGTGGCGTTAACTGACCACTCTTTAGATAGTAGCTTTAAGATTATTAAATCTGTAGACTATGTTACTAACCGTGCTTATTGGGCAGTACGTGGTATGCCAAAACCAGAGAACTCTGATTTGATTACACCTGCCGCTGCTTCTATTGAAACACTGACGACGACTATTTCTGGTCTAGTAGGTACAGGTACTGTAAAAGACAATGAGAAACGTGTAACGATTATGCCTAACTCTATCTATACCATGTACAATGGTAGGATGTCCATGTTAGACCATACTGAAATCAAACGTATCTTGGACTTGAGTGCTGAAAATAGAGCTAAGGAAGTCAACAGTAAAGAGATGTTCTACTCACCATTTCACTATGTCGTCGATAATGAAGACGATACAGTGAAGTTACGTGCTTACTACTTAGATTCACCTAAAGCCATTACTAAATACTATAACGAAAGCAATAATAAGATTCCTATCTCATTGACTGTTTCTGATAAGTATAGTATTCGTCGTTCTGAAAATGGTTATATCATTCGTGTAGAGATGAAGTCTAATTCTGACTATAAGAATTTACCTGATGATAGACTCTGGGCACAGTTGTTGGTTAAACCTTATCAGGATAAAAATGATGTTTATCTAAATGGTAGGTTAGTAGGTAAGAACAGTGATGAAGAACCTATTTTCGAATTTGAATTAGTGACTAATTTCGATTTAGATGATAACCATTGTTTAATTGTTAATAACTTGTCTTTAAAAGGTTCTAGTGATTTAGATATTCCTATTGAATTAGATAATAATTTTGAATTGTTATTTGGTTTTTATGGTAATGTAAATGGCTGGAGTCGCGTTACTTTAGATGATAAAGTAGGTATCCATTTATTGGAGAATGACGCTAAGGTTATCTTGAGTGAAAGTATTCGTATTCGTTTAGGACATCATCTAAAATGGTTATGGTCTCGTGCAAGAACCTATGCTGATGAGGTTATCTATAAACGCTATACTGAAAACGTACCTATGTTATACGAAGAAGATGTATATGCTAAAGACGCTGTGACTGGTTCTATTATTAACATTGTAGATGGTAAAGTCAAATACAACCTAGTACACCGTAAGGGTGAACAAATGACGGATAACGATGGTCAGTTGGTTTGGAAACATCGTCAAGGCGATATCATGTTGGACAATAATGGTCAACCTATTATTGATAGACCTCGTGATATTATTCGTCGTTTAGAACTAATGGTAATTGATGCTACTTACTGGTTTGCTACTGACGATATTGCAATAGAGTATCGTAATGAGTTAGTGGATTTGTTTATTGATTGGATTGTTTCTGACTTAACACCGATTAATGAGAAAACACTGGAACAAACTGGTATCTACTATTATCCTTCAGCGACTATGGGTCAGTTAAAAGTAATGTATAACGAAGGTATTGAGACTTATATCAATGCTGCACAATCGTTACAAATTAACTTAACTGTATCTCGTCAAGTATACAATAACATCGATGTGATTAATAAGATTAAAGAAGCTACTATTCGTGTACTGAATGAAGAAATCAGTAAAGAAACAGTTTCTGTTTCTACTATTGTTTCTAAGTTAGTAAAAGAACACGGCGACGATGTTATTGGTTTAACATTAGGTAACTTAGGTGGTAGTGACCGTATTATTTCATTTACTGTATTGGATGAAGGTAAGCGTGCTACTATTCGTAAGAAACTGACTATTCAATCAGATGAAACATTGTCTGTTGATGAAGACGTTACTTTCAACTTCAAAGTACATAGTAGCGAAGAAGAAAGAATTAAATCACTATAAGAAATATTACTCTACTACCCAATTAAGGGTAGTAGAGTAATTATCTTTATGCTCTAAATTCTTCAGCTACTGTTTTACATTGTAAACCAAATTGGCGTACTAAATTATTAATTTCTTCAGAGTACGTTTCATTTGGTTCTGATTCGCTGTATTGACCTAAGAAGTCTAATACCAAAGCCATAGCATCTTTACAACTATTGTAGAATGTAATCAGTTGATTATAAGCAATAGTCTTAGTTAAGAATGAATAGCTAATATATCGAATCACTTCTTTAGTTAAGTTATTCAGAACAGACAATGCTGCATAGGTATCATCATCTTGTCCTTTAACCATATTGTCTTTAATGGATTTAGTTAAGATGTTGTCATACCAATCTAAATAAAGTTTAGTACTACTTACTTCACTAATTAACAAACTAGAAGCACCAACGATGGTGTGTTCTAATCTATTGAAATTAGAATTTAAGACTTGTAAACATTGTTTACCAAATAAACTTTTACCATCAGTATCTTTTACGATTGGTTTGAGTACTTCATCAATAGACTTACGATTCCAGTATTGATTAAATAACAATTTATTTACTGCATTAACGGTAATACCCATTTGTTTTTTCATGAGTGTATTGGATTCAGAATCTCTTGTTTCTACCCAATCTGCAATACTGTTATATAAATCACTTAATGCATTACCGCATTCGTCTAATTTTTCATTAAAACATGGTTCGAAGATATCACCATTTAAATAGATAACATCCAATAGGTTGCTAATGCGGTCACTATTTACCATATAAGCCAAATAGGTAAATGGTGAATTAATGGTTTTAAAATTAGACTCAATAAATTGTTCTAGTGTTACTTTATTGACTTTAGGATTATCGTATTCATTGAATAAGAATGAATAACCCGCTATTTCTGGGTCTTGTCTGGTATACTCAGCTACACAATCGTGTCTTCTCTCTACTGCTTCTAATACGTCTTTATCGTAAATAGCGAGATTAATATCTTCACGAGCTTGTCGTTTCTCTTCTACTAATTGTGTGTAAATTTTATCTAGGATAGAACGAACAGAAGTTAGACGAAGTGATAGGCTTTCACCTTTACCGTATACTTTGCCTAATTTATCATTAATAACCATAATCGCTTGAGGCTCTAAACTATCGCTTTCCATGGCTCTGTTATCACCATAGGTTAATAAACGCATGGCTGTGTTATAGTAATCCTTAGCTAATTTTTCATTAATGGCACATTCATTTGTACAGATTTGTTCTTGAATGGTTTCTTCAGTTTCAGTCAACAAATGATGGGAAGGTGTAGAAGTATATTCACTCTCTCCTTCTAGTGGAATATCGGGTTGAATCTCAACCAATGTAGAACGGTCTTCACGAGAGATACAACCTTTATCTTTAATAAAGGCTAACATATTTTGTAAAGATTCGTTAGAAGATTCTATTTTAGCTACTTCATCTTCAGTATGTTCTACTTCTTTTAATTGTTCTACAGTATTGTTAATTGCTTCTGTAGGAGCATTTAGAATCTCTTCAATAGAAGTATTACTTTGATTAGTAGTAGGTTCAGTATCAGAAGATTGACCTGATGGTTCACTACTTTCTTTGTGTTGTTCAACTGGGGTGGTGGTATCTACATCATCCCAAGAATACTTATTAATAGACATAACAGTTTCCTTTTTATTTCTATGAAAATGGTTTTACACTCATAGGTTTTAGATAGAAAGGTTAATAAAATGAATTTATTTGAAAATACAACCGAAGATGATTTTAAAACAGGTCCTCATTTTATTCCTAAACATAATGGTTTAAGTGAAGAAGAGCAGGCAAAGTTGGAAGAACTTCGTAAAAATTATATTGCTAGAAAATTAGCAGAAGCGAAAAAATAAAATTATTTACTATAATTAGATACTCCTACAAGAGTAGGAGTATCTAATTCATTTAACGTTACTTACTAGAACCAGTAGCAAGGTTATAAGCAATACGTGCTACTTCTTTAACACCTTTACCTGTAGCTTTTGCTGCTTCAACTAAATCAGAACCTAAATCTCTCAATGCTTGTTTGCGATTTTCTTTACGTTCTTCTTTTTTAGCCTGTTTTTCTTGCTCTTTAGCTTCTTTATCAGCATGACGTTGTTCAATCTCTTCATCTGTTTCTTTGTTTAATGCTCTAGAATATTGAGCATTTTCAGCCTGCTCTTGATAAGCATTTTTAGCTTTAGCAAATTCAAATAGACCTTCTACAGAAACTTCAGAAGAAAATAGTCCAGAACCTATATCTACATTAACTTCAATCTCAGAAGTATCTTCTCCTTCAACTTCTATTTCATCAGAATCGATATAGGAATCGTCGGTGAATAAATCTAAGGGTATTTCACTGACATTATTCTCTAAAGATAGAACAGGTGTTTCTAAATCATCGTCGAAAATACTCATGTAGATACCCTCATCATTCTTGGTTTAAACGATTAAAGATATTAACGATACCTGTTTTATTTTGTTTGAAAAATTCCAAAGTATCTGCTGGGAAATAGCTTTCCGCATCAAACAGTACTGACAATAGAGAAGAACCATCATTGTTAATAGAGATAGGTCTATATTTAACATTGTACATCATGATAAATAATTTCTTAGTCAAATCTACGCAATAACGGATATCTGTTAAAACGTTTTCATTAATTAAAGAAATTGTTTCAGAAACTGGTTTATAGACATATTGTAGATATGTATTTTCAGCAGTATCGTTGCCATCTACTGTATTAATATATTTTACAGATAGTGCCAAAGCCACAGCGAACGCTACGCCTTGTAATCTATTCTCTTGTTGAAAGTTAGAATCAGCAAGAGCACGAATATCTGAATATAAAGACATAATTAATTCCTTTTTATTTTAAATTTCTTAAATCATAAGCTGCAACAAATAAATTGTTAGAACTTAACTTTTCTAATTCTTTATAGAATTCTGTTTGAGACAATAGTCTACGTTTACTAGGTATAATCATATCTGCAAACGAACCAATTAAAGATTTATATTCTTTATAGTTAGTTAAAACTTTATCAATGCGACTAATATCATCGCGGATACGTTTACCTATCGCCTTATCAATATTTTTATCCTTAAGCATGGTGACCATATCATTACGCATACGACCAAAACGATTGACTTCCGTGTCGTAGGTACCATCACCTGCATTAGATGTTGATTTAAAGATTTCAATGGTAATGATTAACCCAATAATACCAGGAAGAATCATTGCCATGCCAACGACAGTAAAAGCACTCATCATAAGCAAAACCATACCAGTGATGATTTCATTAATAACAAAACCAGTCATTGTCATTGCAGACCTAACACCATATAACTGTAGGATTTTATTTAAACCAGATGATAGGTCGCCGCCTGCCCCACATCGTACTGCAAATTTGTCAGCTAAATGTTCTGCATTAATTTCTTCATACTCTCGTTGAGACATAAGTGTTTTTGTATCTTGAACATGGTTGGATACAATAGCTGTAACAATAATTTCTTTTCGTTTACCAGATAGTTCTTTTGTATCTACTTTAGTAAGTGTGGTTTCATTACTATTCCATTGTTTTAAGATGATTTCTATCTTATCAGCATCTTCTGTTTTTGCAATTCGATTTAAAGTCCCTAGCATAGGTAGATTAATAGAATAAGTATGTGCAACCAATGCAAAGTAAGAGAACATATGTCCAACTTCATGTAGGATAACTGCTGAAATTTCAGCAGGTGTCATTAACGCATTACTTTCGTAATAACCTGGCCACATCATGTCTGGACCAATAAATAAATCAACAACAACATTCTTAAAGTCACCGCCGATTTTAAAATTCTTAATGTCTACAGAACCCCTAATGCTTCCTTGTTGTCTCTTTAATTCTTCATTATCGAAAAATATTCTTTGATCAAAATCAATTAAAGTATGGTTTTTATTTAAATCAGGTGGCATCATTGCAAAACACCTGTGTTCTGCAGAAATATTTACACTAATACCTGTATGCTTAGCAATCACATCTGTAATTCTTTTTTGTGCTTCTTTATTACGATAAAAAGTACGAGGTGTTTCTGTATCAATAATTATCTCTATTGCTTTTGTCAATTCTTCATGAAAACCTGATTTTATCATTGACCAGTTGTTTTCATTGACCATCATCTCGTTAGATAACTCTAACGACCCATCAAATAAACTCATTTTAACTATCCTTTTAGTATAACGTTATACGGTGTTCTCATATTATCTTTCGTTTTATTTGGCTAATATATATTTTTGCATTTAAAAAAATATGAATAGACTTGACTTTTAAAGGAAAAGAAAATGGCTGAAATAGTCGGTACTCAATGTCGTAATGTTATTTACCTAGCAAATCAAGCTGCTAAGAATGCAGTCTTAAGTGAAAAGATTGGCAATAGAGAAACAGACGTACATTTAGTTAAGATTACGGATTATCTTGACGATGGTACAGTAGATAGAAAAATTAAACTAATTAAAGACTTTAAAAAGACTTTTTGGGTATGTACACCTAAGAATAGAAACCATAAACAAAAGAAAGAACGTTTTCCTATTTCAGAGTGTGAAGAGATTCGTGTACCTAGAAAAGAGATGTTAACTGCAGCAATGAATTCTTTAGGTATTAAGAACTTTGGTCAACGTATCTCTCCTTCTGATATTCTAAGAGGCCCTTATGTTTACGGTACTGATTTAAGTTCATCTGCTGAACTAAAGTATAAGTATAATCATGGTGAGTTAGCCAGTAAGACTGAAAAATTAGCTGACGTTGCAGCATTTGACGTGGAAACCAATATCCGTAATAAAGATAAATACGAGCATATTGAAATGGCTACATTGTCCATGAAAGATACTGTGGTTACTGTCGTAGATATTAACTTTATTCGTGGTAAATTTCCTAATATCTCTAAAGAAAAAGCATTAGAGACTTTATATAAGTACGATGAGATTTACTTAGGAGAAGTGAATAAAGAAAGAAATATTAAACAAGAGTTTTATGTAGTCGATTCTGAAATTGAAGTTGTTAAGAAAATCTTTGAAAGAGCGCATGAGTTAAAGCCTGATTTCATTAGTGCTTGGAACATGGATTACGATGTACGCAGAACTATTGAAGCTTGTGAGAGAGCTGATGTAAAAGTATCTGATATATTATCTGACCCATCTGTACCTCCTGCATTCAGATTCTTCGATTATAATCCTGGTAAAGAATCTGCATTAAGTAAAAAAGGCGTATGGAAAAACTTAGCTAACTTTGAGAAGTGGCCACAAGTCAATGTACCTGCTAGTTTTACATTTATTGATAGCATGTGTTATTACTATAACTCTCGTAAACATAAAGGTAAATTACCTAAGTATTCATTAGACTATATTTTGTCTATTGAATTTCCTGATGAAATTAAACCTGGTATGTCTGAAAAAGAAATTGCTAGAGCTAATCGAAACAGTAAGATTCGTAAATTAAAGTTTGACGAAAGTAGTCACTTGATTGGTACTGTGGATTGGCATATCTTCATGCAAAGTAACTATCCATTTGAATATGTCATCTATAATAAGTTTGACTGCATTGCATTAGAATATTTAGATGAACAAACTATGGATATTTCACACAGTGTCGTATCAGCATGTGAATCTAGTGATTATAAAGACTTTGATTCAGAACCTAAACGATTAGCAGATGACATGCACTGGTTTAATCTAGAGAGAGGTTATGCTTACGGTACAGGTGGTGCAAATAATGAAATACCATTAGACAGTGAGTTGATTGGGCGTGATGATTGGATTATTACATTACGTGCTGATTTATTAATTGCTGAAGGTAATAATTTATTTGAAGATGCTCGTGGTTTAAAAACATTAGTATTTAGAGACAATGCTGACATTGACGTAACATCTAGTTATCCAAATGGCAATAGTGCTTTAAATACTTCTCGTGAAACCATGACTAAAGAGTTAATCAGTATTGACCATGTAGATGAAAGATGGAGAAGACAAAGTGGTATTAACATGAGTGGTGGATTTGTTAATGCTGTAGAAATATCATGTCAACTATTTAATGCACCTACTATGGTAAATATGTTAGAAGAATACAGAAGACAAAAAAATAACTAAAAAAAAATAGACTAGGGGAATATCCTCTAGTCTATTTACTTTCCATATGTTAACCCATAATAGGTTTGAACATATGGAGGTTTTGTTTGATGTACTCTAAACGCTCATCTGCATCTGCTTTAATTTCAGCAGTGTCTTTGCAGACTTTCAAAGCTACTGGGTACATTGTTGCTAGTACGTTAGCAATATCGTCTGTAGTACCTACACCTAAACGAACGACATCAAAGCAGTAAGCATCGATTTCGGCTTCGTATTGCACTTGTTCGAGCTTTTCCAGTAGTTTTTGTTTTTCTGGTGTAGCAAAATAAAACCCACCTAACTCTGTATTAACTTCACGGATGGTACGTCCGTCTAGATAAAAGTTACGGAATTGAATCACATGGAGTAATTCGTGCGGGAGAATATTTTTATCTGCATCTAACGTTGCTTTAAATTGCTGACGTAGTTGTTTTGAGAAAATACTACACACTGCGAATAATGCTTTGAGTGTAGGGTTTAAATATTTAATAATTACCTTGTCTTTGTCGGCAAGGTACGCGCCTTGGAGATGGTAGTTTCTCATCAATTCGAGTTCAGAATCGGAATTGAAGATGGAAACATGTTTACCACCATATCTATTTTGAAACCATTTTTGATGGTCAATAGTAACGTCAATGTTTTTGAACATTTCTTCACTGTAATTAAAATTGAATTTGATAGCCATAGTAATACTCCTTAAATTTATTGAATGAATTAAATTGGAAAGATTCCTCTCTCTTTCCACTATAGTAGTATATATCTGAATTAATCTAAATTAATTCAGACGACTTAGATACTTTGTATCGTAAGTTATTTGAAATAAAATAAAATGTATTAGAGTATACTAATAGACTAGGGTAATGTTACCCTAGTCTATTAGTATTTATTCTTTAGTCATTCAACATTCTGTTAAGTTTAAGCATATTTTCATTAATGAATTTCAAACGAACTTTATCAGCAATCATTTTATCACCTTGTTCTTTCAGTTCATTGTGACGTTTTTCTGCTGCACGATATACACTACCATCATCAGTATAAGCGTACCAGAAATCAAAGCCATTGTACATTTTAACGTATTCTTTTTCTACGTCAGTTAATACGAAGTTTTCTAAAGTATAATTTTCCATTTTAGTTTCCTTTATATAAAGATTAAGAGACAATTCTCAATTTAATAGTATAGATTTAAAAATAAACATAATGCTATTACTACTAGACTACCCAATAGGTAGTCTAGTAGTATAGTCTTTTTATCGAAGTGCTTTTTGTAATTTATCTACTAATACAGAAACTGTATCTTTAATTCTTTGGTTAGAGCAATTGTTGATTTTCAAAATCTGGTTAATTTGTTTTGCACAAACACCAATCATTTTGCCCATTGCCATATAATCGACATATGTATTACTACGTGCAATATAGATATCTGTAAACTCAATACCTTTTTCATGGTCTTCGTAAATATCTACCACTGAATTAAATTGCTTAAATGAAGTACGAATAGGAATAGGTGTCATTGCCAGACTATGGTAAACATAAATACGGATTTGTTTATCATAAGGCATTTTGTTTCCACGATAAGATTTACCGGTTACAAAAAGTTCACCATTTTCACTAATTTGGTATAGCATATCAATTGTAGGAGAGATACGTTTATCAATATTGCGAAAAACTGGAATTTCTTTTTTAGGTTGTTTCACTTTAAATTTCCCTATAGTTTTTTGAGTAAGTAACATTTGTCGATTCCCTTGGTTAGAAGTAAGTTATGTTAAAATGTTGTCATAACTTATATCTTTCACAGGGTGCATTTTGCCTTTAAAGATACGGGTTCTTTTGGCTATATCATAATTACGGTGGGATGGAATATTATCACAGACTAAATAAACGAAACTATGCTCTACATCTTCTGGTAGTTTACGTAAACGACCGGCAATCTGTAGATTAGTTTGTGTAGAGTTAATAGCATTAGTCATGATAACGGTGGCTAGTTCCGGAATATCGTGTCCAGTGCCAGCACCCAATACTGTAGATACGCAAATATCACTGGTATATAAGTTATCTACTGTATCATCTTCAACGTAACTGGTTACTTTCTTATTAGGGTATAATTCAGCTAGATACTTAGATAAGTCTTTTGCCATCTTAATCGTACCTACTGTAATCAGTAATTTAAAATTTGGATTGATTTCGTATTTAGGAAAATGAATGTCTTCAATAATTGAAACAATCATGTTATAATATTGCTTCAATAATGTTTTCTTTTTCATGAGTGATTTCTCAAATGCTGTTTGAGAATATCCTCTAAACCCTTCAACACGAATACCATTTAAACTACCTAGTTTATACTTAAATGCTAATGGTTGAATATAAGATACATGTACTTTTTGTACATAACGTCTTTCTATTGGAAATAGTAGTTTTGACATTCTGTCTACAAATTTATCATCTGCCACTGGTGTGGCTGATAAACCAAATACTCTTTTAGCACCTAAATAAGAAACAAACTTACAGTTTAAGTGATGGTCAAAGTGAGCCTCGTCAATTACTAAATCATTTACACCTAATAGTTTTGGAAATTCCTGTGGTGTACAGTTAAACCCTAAGTCTTTAAATTCTTCTAAACTATATTCCTCGTAATATTTAATAAAATTCATTAGAGTCTTAGAAGAAATCAAAATAGCTTTATAAGGGTTTCTATTTTCAGCCAAACAGATATTGATAAATGATTTCAATTCATCTGAACCTTGAATACGGATTAAATCTTTCTTTAAATCAATATTATAAGTTTTATAAAAGTCTTTAATCCAACCACTGTCTTGGTTTTTACCTAAGTATTGTGGTCTCATGATACCGACAAATCTTTCTTTCATCTTTTCAATAACAAACATTGAGATAAGACTTTTACCTTGTCCTGTTTGCAGGTGTCCTAATACACAACCTGAATCAAAACCTAACAAAAAATCAATCACGTCTTGCTGTTCACCACGTGGAGACCATCCTTCTTTAATAGTAGGATAGTAATCATCCACAATATTGTCAATATCTTTATACTCCAATTGAAAATCTATTCCTTCTTTATACCGGAACATTTTCAAGTGACCAATTAAATCATTTAACATAGTACGCATGATTCTTACTTCACGTCTATCGTTAGTAAAAAATACATACCCAGCCATGGGTACGCGTACTTTCTTTCTTTGTCTTTTATCGTAATATTCGCTCCAGCGCAAGTAGTTTCTTGCAAATGCGCGAACTTGGTTATTGTCATCCTGATTACGAGGATATATAATAACCTGTAATGGATAGACTTCAATCTTCATTGCTGTCATGTGTTATTCTCCATAAGGGTGTATAACCACCACCCCTATGGAGGAAGGGGTGGTGTTATCTTAACATTTATTTATTAAATCACTATAGGTATATTCAGGTTGCTCTAATAGATTAAAGTATTCTAAGTTCATTTGTTCTGGAACAAAGAATTCATCCATGGGACAATCTGACCTATTGGTATAAATATAGGAATTAGGACTTGCCAGTGTTCTACCTTGTTTTTCATAAGAAAGAGCACCAGATAAGCTACGACCCCAAATCAATTGGTCCATCGTACCCACGCCGTGACCTGTGTGTGGCTTAGGTAGTGAGAAGTCTTTATTCACAATATCCGTACCTAACATAGTATATGCTAATACCTGAAGAATTGATAGATTGATTCCTAACTTACTATTTACTGCATCTGATAACTCCATTAAGAACATCTCTGGTGTTACTGATACAGCACGTTGTTTGATTTCCTTAACTGAAGACTTAATCATCTTTTCCAATCCTTTTGCATATTTATACATATCGGATTGTTTCGGAGTAATTTCAACAATAGGTCGATTGGTATCAAAATCAATCATCTCAATTTCTACCATACCATCATCTGTAATTGTCCAACCATTGTCTTTCATGTACTTCAGTGTTTCCATAGACAGATAACCTACATCTGTAATAGGAACAACATCGACAATTTCTTCAGTTACAGAACCATCTTTAGCAGTAAATAGAAGTTTAATACGATTGATGTGTGAAGTACGTCTTGCTGACAATACACCTACATCACGTACATTGCTGATATCTGAAATACCATCAATAGCTTCTTCGGAAATGACCAACTTAATAGAAGTAAAGTTCTTCTTGATATCGTCTTTCAGACCAGTAGCTAAACCGTCTTTCATTAACTTCATGAATTTCTGTACATGGTCAGTCAATTCAATCAAAGCACCAATAGCTGATGAAGTATGGTGTTTTGTAGACAATACCAACTGCGTGATAATTTGTGTAAACGAAATAATGGCAAAGTGTCCTACATTACGATATTTTGGTACACTGCGGGACGCTTGACCAAAACAAGTAGAACATACACCTTGTGGGTCAGAATGCTGACAACCAAAGATGGTTCTTACTTTAATTCGTTTACCAATTAAATGGTGGTCTGTTTTCTTAATAGGTTTTAAGATAGGTTCTAATTTACCGTTTACTTCTACTTCTTCAGCAACATAATACATACCTTCTAGGAATTCCAAATCTGAAATCACATAGCCATCTCGATTGTCTCGTACCTGGAATTCAAAATAATATTCAGAACCACAGTCACCAAAGTGTAGATTTCTCAATTCCATGCCAATGAATTGTACACGTCGAGAAAAATACTCTGTAAACTTCAATGGAGCAGATTGATTATTCAGAGACATTGCTGCTGTACGTGATTCAATCAATCTATCGTACATTCTGTGGAAGCCGTCCATATAACCATCTTGAATAGGTTCGTTAAAGATATCAGAGTTAATATCCGTTACAGAACCACGGGGGCCAAAACATTGCATCAATTGTGGAATCTTAATCACACTTGAACGCATCATGATGGAAATGTTGTTGTACTTGTGTTTTTCTGAAGTCATTACCTTTTGTTTGCGCTTATAAATACTGGCAATGTAATGTGGATCTTTTACCGTATTTGCGTTAACTGGATAATCCTTCTTAATCTTAATAATCTCGGGGTCAAATTCGATATCTAAGATGTCTTCGATGTTCATCGACATATGGTATTTTGCACGATGAATTTGTACATCATTAAAGATATCGTTAAATGCCTTCATGTATTCTTCCCATACTTCAGATTGCAAAGCCCATGCTTGTTCATTGGTATCCATTGGATAGATATCAAATACACTGTTTACAATCTTAGAAAGAAATAAACGAAACGACGTAGGTGTAAAAGAGAGTTCGTCTTTCATGTAAGATGAAATAAAATGCTCTTTAGTGATTGGGACATTGGGAAACTTTTTAATGATTTCCCATCCGTATCGTGAGATTGCAACTTGTGTCCCTGTTGTTTCGATTACTTCGCCGTCGTCAAACTGTAGTTTAAACTTACCGACAAAGTTCTCCAATACATCGATAGGACTTGCATCTAGTATTTTCCTTGCAGCTAATTGCATGTTGTTTTCCTTTATAAAACAATAGGTCCAACATATTAATAGTATATATCAGACCTATTATTCATTTTTTAGTCATTGTCGTTGTCGTTGTTTTCCTCATCATTAGAACCAGATTCATCTTGCTCATCTGGATTGTCTGATGATTCATCCGATGGCCCATCTAAGTCTACTTCTTTATCATCGTCATCGTTTTGTTGATTGTTCTGATTTCTACTAGTCTTAACTTTAGGCTGTTCATCTTCACTCTCATCAATTTCCATACAGATTGCACCTGTAATAGGATCGATTTTAGACAATACTTGTTGACTTGGGTCAAATTCAGCATACACCATCTTCGTACCATTTGTTTGGATAAAATGTCGAAGAATTTGTAATGGTCTATTTGCACCAATATTAATCTCATTAGGATTAATTACATCGTCGATGTCTGTTGGTCTGTCTGTCGTATAAATCGTTGTTAAGATTTTATCAACAGTTTCTGGGTTATTAGAACGGTCATGTAAGACTGCTGCTAAACCAGAAGGACCACTACCTACTAACAAACGACCTTCAGACTCACCTGGGAATTTAGTAGCCTGTTTACGGATTTGTTGAGTAGTCTTATCTTTAGAGGTTAATGGGACAATAATACCATTAGGTTGTGTTGCTGCTGTGGATACTGCTGCGGCATCATCACCAATCTTTTCAAGACAGATATAGTATTGTGGACCAATACGCTGTGGTGTTGCAGTATCTTCAAAACATTGTTTATAAGGATTCCAGAATCTTAAACAGTTTGGGTCTGATAAGAAACCTTCTTCTTTTAATGCTTTAAATACATGTAACATACGACGATTATTACCATGAGGCATCCAGATAATTGGTGTCTCGTGTATCATGTGGTACAAATCTACTGTCTTTTCTTGGAAGGACATTGATTTATAGAAATCGTAATGTTTGTTTGAACAGATTTCGTAAAATCTTTCCAGACGTGCAAAGATAGGTTCAAGTACATTACGTGGTAATCGAATCACTTTATCACGTAGATTAGGTGTAGACTCATTTAGATTAACTGTATTACATACCCATTGTTTCAATTCCAACATGGCAGCTTTTAAGCTAACCTCGTAAGTTTGACCTTGGTTCATTCGGTTAAATGTAGAGTTTACACCAATACAAATATCCGCACGAATACCTGTAATAGGATCGTAAGGCATTTGAGAGGGTTCTACTGTTACCACATCGGCGATTACACCTTTGTTACCATGTAAGCCTGTGATTTTAAAACCTGGGCCTACTTCTTTAGTATACTCGGTTGTTACGATAATAGTGATATCATCTAACTTACGATTGAAGTTTGAAACTTTCTGGATAGGTACATTACGAGTACGTTCATCACTTGTTGGTTCATTGGTAATAGCCATACAGTGTTTAATCAATTGATCAAAGTCATCTGTAAACTCTGCATTACCATTGGTCTTAGCCATGATTTTACGATATTCATTAACAATACGTTCGCAAAAATCACGATAAGCATTTGCATACTTATCTAATTGTTCCATGACTTTAGGTGCTACTGCTGTATTGGTTTTAGGTTGTTTGTATACAATGATATCAATTACACGAGCTTCTTGACCATTACCATCTAGTGGTACGTCTGTTACTGAATCAAAAATCCGTGTAGATTTCTTCGTAAACATGATAGGCAATAAGTCTGGACGATATTCACGTTTTGCCATGACAATACCAGAATAGGCTTGACCTGTAGGAATACAGTATTCACCGATATCTGGCATGACTTTATAGTTGTCATCATCACCGTACAAATTCAATGGGAATTCTTTTTCACCTAATTCAAATACACGTGTGGTAAATGTTTTAGTTTTAAGTAATGGTGCAACATCTTTGGCAATCAGAATCGAGTCTTCAATCGTACCTTCTAAAGAAGAATACAAAGTATTTAAATCAATACCTGGTGAATACAAACCATGTTTATCTTTTGCAGGTGTATCGTATAATACTGTTCCTTTTGGAATACTGTTACCGACACGGATATTTTGTGCTTCTTCAGTTGGTTTATATTCAAAACCAAACTTAGGATGTGATGAACTAAAACGATTAATGTCAATAATACCAAATAATGGACGAGAACCTTCATCGAATGTTTGGTATATAACAATCTGTTGTGGATTCAATTGAATGCCGTTATGTTGGGACGGAATATAACGGTTTACAATCGAAAATACTACCATGTTATGGGGTGTGGTAATGGAATTAGAGAATCTGCCGTACTCTATATCCGCACCAGTTTGAATCATATTCGGCTTACACCCACTAATCACATAGTGTTGTGAAATGGCATTTGCCTGCATTTGACCACGTGATGAAGACGTGTATTCACTAAACGGATTAAAGGCAGTCGCACCAATTAACCGTATATCGTTTTCGTTATAGACTGTTTCAATTTGTTCAGTCATTTTGGTTTCCTTTTATAAGTGCTTCACTATACTAAAAGATAGAATAATACTATTCTATTTCTTCCAATTTAATAATATATACCTGAAAGGTTTTACAAATGGCACCATCATTACTTGATTCTACATTCGATGATGGCGATTACGTATCTGAAAGTTTTAAAACAGTATTAGAGGACCACTTATCTATCTTAAGTGACCCTAAAAATATTGAGGAATTTAAAACAATCTCTCCTATTGACGCAAATCGCTTTGAATACGATTTCTATGGTTTGTTAAGAAACTTAGCTGTACCAGTACAACACCATTGGATTACAATGAGAATTAATGGTTATTCTTCACCTAGTGAATATAAAAAAGATAAGCTAACAATTAAGATTCCTCGTTCTGAATTAATTAATAGTTTACTTTCTTACCATAATCAAATTGTAAAACGGACAGCTAGTTAAGTAGAACTACTCCTAGATAATATCATGTTAAAAAAATATATAGTAATCTAGATACACTACCATTTGGTAGTGTATCTAGTTATTACTATTTATCGTTTACGAGTACTAAACAATGAAGCAGAACCATTACGAGCGAAGAAGTTATTGTTACCACCATTATAACCACCGTAACCATAACCAGTATTTCTTGGTACATTCACTGAATGTGATTGGCCAGGAACATAACCATTAACTGCTGCAGGAGGTGTAAACATACGATGATGATTGTTAATCTGATTCTGACGATGTGCTAAGAAACCGCTGTATTGACCATTGTTTGGTTGATACTGTTGTACGGTATCTTGACGACGTAAGAATTGATTACCACCTGTTTGTTGAGCTAAAGCAGATTGTACTGGTTGAGCTTGTTGGTATACAGGTTGTACGTATTGTACTGGATCTTGACGTGCCAAGAACTGATTACCTGCTTGCACTGGTTGAGCTACTGATTGTGCTTGTGGGTATTGTGCTGTTTGAACAGGCTGTGCTACTGGTGCTGTTTGAGTAGTTTGTACATTAGCTGGATGTGCTATAGCAGGGTGTCCAGCTACCTGTTCTGTTACTGCACCGTATTTACTACGAGAAGAAGTTTCTTGTTTTGCTTCTTCTTGAGTAATTGCAGCTACACCTTCATTACCATCTTGCAAAGGAATCAACAAATACTCTTTACGCCAATCACGTACTGTAAAGGTACCTGTTTCTGATTCTTTTACCAACTCTTCCAACCAATCGATATCGATATGGGTGGTTTCATGACATTCTTTCGATACTTCTTTAGCATGAACCATACCTTTACCAGTATAGAACATATCAGAAATAGCATTCAGTCGTTTAGGTAATGTCAACAATGAACGAACAAATGATTCGCAATATGGTGCATCAGTAGCGTCAGATGAACTATAGAACTCATGGTTCTTTTCATCGATGTTACCGAAGAATGCACGACAAAGGTTTTCGTATGTTTTCAAATCACCTTTACGAACAGATACACCTAAAATCTTAGGGGTAGCTTGTGTGCCTTTGTTTACTTGTTCAATACAAGTCATGACTTCTTCCAATAATGGTGAAGACCAAATGGCTGCACGTGAGTGTGTTTTACCGGCCCAGTTTACACCTTTACGCAATGAAAGATATACTGGAGTATTACGAGATTTACGACTAGCTAGATTATTAATAATCTTATCAAAGTCTTTTACAAATCTCTCGTCTACTTTACCGATAGAACTGATAAACTTACGTTGTTCTACAGTTAAGTCACTGTGGTTTACTGTACCAGATGAAATAGCGACAATATCACACATCAATGCAGAAACAGAAGCACCATAGAAATGGTTCAGCTCTTTACGTACTGCTGACATCACACGTGATTCACCACGCACCAAGTTTTCTTGGAATGGATGGAAGAATACGAAATTCATTACATCAGGTGAAGTCATGTTTTCACGTGTAGGCAATACCAGATAACGGGTCTCACCTTCAATTTCCATAGACACTGGGTGTGCTTTACCAAATTTCTTACGTACACGACCATTTTCATCTACAACATAGCCACAAGTTGTCAAAAGTGCGTCGTAAACGTCCAACATATTAAGTTTCATTTGAATTCCTTTTATAGAAAAAGAGGTAGTGTTAGCTACCTCTTACAGATTAATAGACATTACCTGGGTTATGTCCGCTTTGCATATGGTCAAACACATCACCCATACCACCAGTATAACCAGTGATACCACTTGCGCTGATTACTGTTTCTTCAACCAAATCCATTACCGCACCAATATCACGTGAATTGTTACGATAAGTTTTAGTATTAGTGGTAATCATTGGGGAAAGTGCAGAGTCTGCGAATGAAGGGAAGATGTAGATTTCTTCTGGTTTACCTTCAAACGAGATGGTGATACTAATATCAGCATTCATTTCAGCAGATACATGAATAGAATAACCAAGTTCGCCGCCTTGAGATAACACCATACCCAACTCTTCACCAATGATATTCTCAAGAGAACCAATGATGTTATTGAAGTTGATGTTTTCTACAAAGCCTGCAATATTAGAAATCATTGTAGAATTTGATGTAGCACCAAATCCACCATGTACCACCATGTTTGTTGATGAGAATTCCAACATACGCAACGAATAGTTCAACATCAGTGTGGTTACCATATTAGAAGCAACCAATGCCATTTGGGTTTCCAATGTCGGCGCATCCCAAGGGGCACTGTATTCTGTAGTATGATAACCACCATCGAATACATCAGTTTTCTCGTCGATATGTGGATCAATCGCTTGCAACCATTTGTAGTCGAATGTAGAGCTAGAACCACCCATAGTAGAGATAGAAGTCAGAATCTTGGTTTGTGTAATGCTAGGGTCAGCACACGCACCACGTGCTTGGTTATACACATCATCAGAACTATACGAACCTGAATTAGCAAATAACTTTGCTTGGTCTGTATAAGATTCAATGATTTTTGAAGTCAATGCTGTAGGTGAATTAAACTTACGATAAGACAGTGTAGGATAATTACTTACTGATTTATAGTCACTGCGAATGGTCGTTACACCACTGTTATCAGGAACATCAGTAATACCATCTACTGAATTAATCTTACCTGATTGAATCAAATTCATTGGCGTCATTTTCAACGCATTTTGACTATTGTAAGTTCCAGCACCTAAACCACCACCAAATACAGCAAATGAATCTTTAATGACTGGGACAGCAAGGTTATTCAAATAACGTGTACCGATGGTTGATACAGAGTTAATGTAAAACGTAGTATCTGGTGCAATGATGACATCTTCAGTATTTTGCACATAGCGATTAGTGTGCGCTACGTCAAATCGGTCAGTATAACCTGTAACCAATTCTGTTGTTTCAATATTACCAGATGTTGTACGGATTTGCATCATGAATACAAAACGATCTTCATTCCAACCAAATGGAATAGATACTGAATTAGGTACTACATTGTCTGCAAACGCCAGTGTTTCTGGACGAGATGAAGGCAAGATAAAGTTAGCGGTTGTTTTGGCAATCACTGAACCTGGAATCTTGCCGTTAAAATCACGAATCATGTTACCAATTTCTGCAGCAGCCACACCTGTCATTGTAGTGACATTAGGACGCAGAAACTGGTCTTGATACCCTGCTACCTTAATAAGATTAAGATAGTCTACAATTATTGGTGAATTACGGTGTGAACCAATAAACGTATTAGCCATTTTGAAACTCCATTATATAAATTAATTAAATTCGTCTTGAACAAACTCTTGTTCAGACTCTACTACCAACATCAATTCACCGATTTTATTACGAATGTCTGAAGGTAGAATCAAGCGTTTATCACGTGTGACTAAATTGGATTCTTCTAACCATTTTTCTGGCAATGTCAATAACCAATTATATTCAAACAATCCTTTATGGATTAATTCAATACAACCAATATACGACATATTGCGTTTTTCTGATTTAGTAATCCCACCTAAATCATAGGTTTTTGCCAAGCGTTCAGATAAACCTGCTTCCAGATTTTTACGATAACTTGGTTGAACAAATGTAGAATCACGATTGGGTTGTAAAGCAATCGCTGAAATCACTGCTGCAAATTCATGAAATCCTTTATGCCAAAGAATAGCACGAACCAAACCAATTAAGTTAATCAACTCATTTAATTCCAAATGGTCGAAAATCACTGTATTAACAGAACGATGTACTATCCATTTGGTAATGGTTAATTGTACATCTTGAATTGGTTTCATGTACTGTCTATCTTCTGACAAGTAGCTATAGTTGGTATTCATTTGCATGATATTATCCATGGATTCCAAGTATAAATCTTCAGACAAATCTGGACACAATGATTGAATCAAACGTTGATGGTCTGAAATAGCTAACTTCAAGAACATCTTTTCATCAGCCAATAGACGTGAACGAACAAAGCCAACATCTAATACAGACTGTGAGTTAGATTCATTACCTTTCTTATCTTCTACAGGATTCTTCTTCATTTGGATTTGAGTAGAATCAGCACCATAAGATTTTGAAGCCTGTTTGATTTTATTAGACAAGAAGAAATAAGTTTGTGCAATCAAATGATACGAATCATCATTACCTGAAATATCACCTTGAGCAATCTTCTTCAAGATAATAACAGAATACAGGTAATTATAGAAATCGTCTTCTGATAAACCAGATACCAATACAGCATTAGTCTCTAACTTCAGTTTAGTATTTGCAATAAACTCACGTAAGCGATTCTCGGCTGTACAGATATAGTTCTTCTCTGGATTAGACACCATGCATGTATCGTATAGGATTTCCATCGAATACACTTCTTTAGCATCTTTACCAAATTCACTATTTAATCGATTATGTATATCACCCCAAATAGGAGCGACAAATCGTAATGCGAGTGAGTATGTTACCAAATCTAAATAGTCTTGATAGACATAAGTCGTTTGTGGGTCGTAATTCGTTTCCTTTTTATTGGAAACATACACTGGCGTATTAGGGAGGGTAATCCAGTGTTTCATTTCATCTAGATTCACTTTAGCGTAAATCTTAATAAAATGTTTATTCAATACTCCAATCAAACGATTAACATCATTGATTTCAAGAATGGATTTTTTGATATCTTTATAGATTTCAAAAATTTCTTTGTGCCATTGTGCTGGCTTGGTCTTTAACCATTCATTAAATTCTAAGAATGGAGAAGCTGCTGCCATGACATCATGGTTATCTCGACCTTTCTTATAATAGGTCATTGAGAATGACACAGACTCATTCTGATAACAGACGAGTACATTGGCCTTTGTACTGTCCATTTCAAAAGTTATGTAGTTCATTTTGATTTCCTTTTAATTAAAAGAAGTGGAATATTATCACTAACATCCACCATTATAATATTATATACTAGAAATAATATATAATACTAGAGACTCTTAGGAAAGAGTCTCTAGTATAGCTTTTAAATTAATTAAGGTAAGAAATCATCTTCAAAATCATCGAAATTATTATTACCACCACTATTAGAATTAGAATTAGATTGATTATTGTTACCACCAGATTGATAGCTACGATTACCATTTGATTGGTTACTGTCTTTCTTAGCATCTGGGTCTACGAACTCTTGAACCAAAGTAGAAACAATCAGTTTCTTCATGGTTTCTACCCAAGAGAGCATATAACAACGAGATTTCCAGCCAGCGTCAGCAGGTTCACCTGTATTAACATTATAAACTTCAATATCACGTTCAAATGTCAGAGGGAACATTACTTTACCATGATAGCCATCAAATGCTGTGAAGTAGTAAATACCTTTTTCAGTACGACCTACTTGAATAGTACCAATTTGTTTGCGTTCTGCTTTTTGCATTTCACGGGTTTTAATATAACCGTAAACAGGACATTGTACTGTTTTCTTTTCACCATCATCTTGATGAAGTGCTAAGTCACGAAGAATATCCAAGATAGCTAAGAAAGAAGGGATTTGACCGTCTTTAAATTCCATACGGATATTTGGTTGACGTTTTGCTTTATCTTCAGTCAAACCAGTACCGATGTTCAGACGCAGTTTATTGCCAGAAACATACATTTTGCAATAAGCTACACTTTTCTCTTCATTACGGCCCCAAAGAGTAGTCAGGTTAACGCTGGTAATATTAGGGCGATACATTGGGTTAAATTGTTGCTTTTCAGCCATTTTCTTTTCCTTTAAACTAAGGTTTAAATAATTATATTCATGAATAAGTAAGTGATAAAACTATTAACAGTAATCGTTTTTAATACAAGCTAATAGTCTCATTCTTAACTGATGGTCTTTAATATCAGAAATATTGTGTCTAATCTTATCCGTAGTAGTAATACTAGACCAATGATAGTCTTTAGCCATTCTGATAATTTCTTTTTTAAACTTAGGTACTTTGGTTCTAAATAATGTACCGTCACCTAATAAAGTTAATAAGTCTAACCTAAATGGTAACTCAGGTAAATCTTTACCATTGTAATATTTCGTATACCATAACTCTCTACCTTTGGCTTTACCTGTGTGGGTTTCGAGTAAAGTTAAATTCTTAAACTTTCTAAAAGACAATAAATCAAAAGCATAATGTGTAATCATTAGTGTATTTTGATTTTCTATATCTTCTATAAAATTATCATATATTCGTATTCTATTCGGATTGGTTAACTCTTTTGACTTATTAAACTCTGGTAAAACAATCTTTAAACAGTTTGTCATTCGTTTGGTATAAGTCTGTTGTAGTGAGGTATTATCTAATCTTAATAAAGTTTCATTATTAAAATTATCTAATTTCACATAGTTAGGACAATAGAATACAGGCTCAATACCATTTGCTTCTTCACTACAGATATCTTTAATTAAATCAATCTCACTAAACATAGCGTCTGCAAATTGAGCATCTGATGTTCTATCAATGTTTTCTCTATGTACTGAACCGTATATATTACGGTAGAGTGTTTTAATGTTTATCCACACTCTACCATTTCCTACATACAGTGGTTTATCGTGTTTGATAATCTCACTGGTGTTTAACATAGATTCAAATGCAAGTGATGTACCAATAGATAAAGGGAGTTGTCCTCTTTCTCTTTCATTCACATAGTTCATTTCAATCTTCTTTCAGAATTTCATTTAAGTAATTTGGAATGGTTTTAATCACTTGTGGTGAATATCCTTTTTGTTCAGCTTTTAAGAGAATCAACTCTTCGATATTATCAGGATTAATAACCAATGGAACATAATCATTTTCAATACTAAATACTTCTTCTTGATTAGCAATGATAGATTTATCCGTATTGACTTTAATCGACCAATAAATATCAATGTTTTCCATTTTTAAAACCATGAATGTTTTATCTAAAGAAATAGGGTGTCCTTGTTCACATTCTATCCTGACTCTAGATAGTGGTGGCAATGATTCCACATTTCTTTTGATTTTATCAAAGGAATCTTGTAATGAAAGCCCAGTAATATTAATGGTCTTATAAATAGTTGCTGTTTTATTCTCAATGAATTTTGCTTTAAATTCACCTGATGGTTGTAGAATAATTTCTATATAACCTTTAGGCTCTTCTTCACCATGTGTTAATCTAGAAAAACTACCTGGGGCAATAATCTTACCCTTAGAGGAATGTTTGTGGATATGGCCAATAATAATTGGACCTTTTACGATATTCTCGTAATCTTCCTCATTGTGTTTGTGGTCTGGAGCTAATTCTGGTAATTGATATTGAAAACAACCATGCATAATTGCAAAGTCTACTTGTTCAATATTGTGTTGTTTTAATTTCTCTTGTACAATACTGAATGTTTCTTGAGGAGTTGTTCTTGGTCTATCTGGTACAAATAATACATTGACATCGTATTTAGAAATATACACGATATCAATGGTATCTACCAAAATAACTTCAGCATCGATCTTAGCTTCTTTGTTAATATGTAAAAACTTCTGAATCTGTCCTGCATCATGTAGCGGTGTACCATCTACAATACAAAATACAATATCATGGTCTTTACAATATCGTAACAAGTAATACATAGTGACTTCTGTATCAATAGCGTCTTGATGGTTATTGGGTAATAACTTATCATACCAGTCGCCATCTAATACCAGAATATCTGTACCTGCTGCATCTTTACCATAAGGGAAACACTCACGTATCTCTTCTGAAATTTTAATAGTAGGCGTAGAAGAGTGTCCATTGTGGACATCACCGAATGCTTTAATTTTAAGTGGTCTTAACATTGGACACTTCCTTTTAAACTAATATTCAGAAATGGTTTTTAGTAAGAAATAAATGGATTAGATTCACCATTTACCACATCATCTTCACTATTAGTTTGTTTCTCGTTGGTTTCACCTGTAGGTTTAAATAAGCCCATTTTCACAAAGAATGCATTCCATTTTGCTCGATGTGCGTCAATGACATTTTCATCAAATCTCTCTAACATACTTTCGTATAAATCTGTACGAGATTTACGTGAGATAGTTCGATAATTATCGCCTGTATTATTAATGATTTCAAACTTACGACCTAATGAAGTAGTATTATCATCAATCTCTTCTACTTCTTCGTTTAACAATACATAACTGTTATTAGGATACATGGACGGTACAGTAGCAACAATGTTTCCGTCTTTATCTACTAAGTCTACTTCATTAAACGGACCACCGGCAAAATCTAACCAATCTTCAATAGTGTATCGATCTTCGTCAGTGACATAACCACAATGCATGGGTAAGAAGTTATCAATGTATTCTAAAACATTAATGATAGAACGAGATTCGTTTTTAAGTTTTGCTTCATTGTTTAATGCATCGACTACTGGTTTAACGCTGTTTACCATAATAGCTTGTTCATTAAACTCTTCGCCAGGACGGACGACTGATAAGTCATTAGCTGATTCTACTAAGCTATATTCTGCCATTTTAATTTCCTTTTTTACTAATTAACGTGGATCACGGTAATCTTCCGAGATAGAAAAACCTGTGTTGAATTTATCCAATACATAATTGAAGATACCTTCTTTATAGATTACATTCTTCTCAAAAACAACGAATTTATCGTTATCGTAATATTGGACATTCATTTTAATACCCACTGCATTTTCTGCTTCTAATTCGTGGATATCTTTAATTACACCGTCTACTGTAGTAACATAGACTTCAACATTCACACTCTCTAAATACTTTCTTAAGTATTCAGTAACACTTGTTTCTAGTTGTTCCCTAAGAGTAGAAATGTCTTCTATATTATTAGCTGCAATAGATTGATAGGTGGGTATGCTACCATAGTATAATGTAGATTGAGACGCTTCAGATGTAAAAAAATAAGCTAATAATCTATCTAGTTTATTCTTTTCACCATATTGTAACCATCCTTCTTTATCCAAAGTAGGAACCAGTTTTAATTTTGGATTATTGCTTCTAGGTTTCATGATTTACCCTAAAAAAATAAAAGTTATAGGAAGGCTACTACCACTAGTAATAGTGGTAGTAGTCTGTATCAGATATTAAAGGTATGCACCATGTAAACTAGATGGATCTTCTTCACCCTCTGAAATCATGCCATAGAATCTATTCCAGTTATTACGCACCATAACTTTCTGATTCATTAAGAGTTCAGGAAGTTCATCTAATGCGTCATTGGAATAAATGACAAATTTCTCATCGTGTTCTTCACCATCGTAATGCTCATCAGCATACTGAACCATACCATCCACCACTTGTTGATAATATGGATTGTTTTCACCTGTGAGTTTAGGGAATCTGTCTTCTTCAAATCCCCAACCTTCGATACGTCCACTACTATATTCTTTCTGGAAGTAAGGATTAGAGAGAATGTATCGTTGGTTATTACGAGATGCCACCCTAAAGTCATCAATGCTAAACATTTGGCGGATACCATCGTCGAATACGCCACCACTATAACGCATATTGTTTTGAGCAATATTGATAGAACGAATAGCACTGTCGTTAAATCTTTGCTGTAGTTTATCTTGAAACCACGCTGCCCCTTCACCATATAGGTTAGTGATGTTATCAATTCTATTTTGAATAAAATTGACTGTATCCATGTTCATGGTACCGTACATATGTACACGAGCTGTATCTCTACCGCCCAAGTGTAATCTAGCCATATTCATTCCTTTCTTTATGCTACAAATCTAGACATAAAGTCAGCTTGTGCTTTGGTTGGTTGTTGCTCATCGTGTAGCAATAACGTATTCGCTAAAGCCATTGCTGTTTGTTTAGAAATGGAAGTCACACCGTCTGCTTCGTAAACATTGATTAAATCACCTACTGAATACTTAGCGTCAAATGGTTCAAATGCTTTTGACATACGTTTATCCAGTACAGCTAAGAAAGTTTCTTGGTCACCGTCAAAGTCACCATTATACCATGCTGCAATTTTACCAGAGGTTGAAGCAGACATATCACGCACATCTGTCTTAACACCTACTACTGGAGGAATACGTAATCGTACAATCGAACCATGTTTCAACGATGGGTTGCGGTTAATGATAATAGTAATACCTACATTACCTTCGGAGTCTGTAGATTCACTAATCAACTCTAACATGATTTCATGTATCTTAGGGTGATAAACCTTTTGATACTTAGTCATGATTTCATTTACTCTAGCTGAAGATAAACCATACTTGTGGTATAGTTTGGCACGAATTTGTGGAGCAAACATACCCATAAACCCAATCCATGGTAAACGCACTTCTGAATAGTGGTGTGGGCCATTGATGGCAGTTACTACAAAACGACCTGTAAAGTTAGAACGTGTAGCAATAACGTGTTTACGGATTTCACCTGGTTTAGAACCCAAGAACTTAGGGTTAATTTCCATAGATTGATATTCACTAAAATAGCTCAAGAACTTAGAAGCTCTGGCTAATTTGGTTTTAGTAGAAATACCACCACGGACATTATCCTCATTGTCAATACCTACCATTAAACGAATAGCTCGCAATAGTTTTGGTGTACTTGGGTCAATCCACTTTTTACCATTTGAGTTTTCAATAATGGTAACAGCTTTATTTGGGATTTGAATATATTGCTGCCAAACAATATCTCGATTTTCTTTGAAAAGTTTTAACAATGCTTCACCAGATACTGAAGTCGTATCGGAACTGCGTCTAAATTCTTTTTCTGTTAAAAGTAAATGAATATAAGTATCGAAGTTATCGTAAAAGTGCTGATAATCTCGAACATTTAAACCTAATTCATCTAGTCTTTGTAACATCATCGAAATAGATTTGGTGAACTTTGTTACCTTTGGTTTATACGTAGGGTCAGTTAACCATTGCAACAAATTAAACTTATAGGTCGAACGTTCCAAATACGTTTGTAATTGAAACCACAACATTGGATTCATCAATGCAGGAACACCAATTGGCGCACGTACCCACATTTTATTATCTAAGTCGGTAGATACAACCTCTTCTGCGACCGAATCACATTTACTACATCGTACACCTTTGTAGATGTTCATTGAAAGTGCGCCACACTGACAACTAGGGATATTGTCAAATGCTTCACCTACCTCCAACATCAATAAACTATTTACAATCGCTTTGTCACGTATCGTGCGATTAGATAATTCATTGATTACGATTTTGGTGTGATGGGTTCTATTAAATAGCTCATCTGAGCTAATGTATTTTAAATGTACACCCATTGAATTACCTCTCTTTAAATTCCTAGTTTCCTTATATAAAAGCAGTATAAACTACTCAAATATATCGAATCTTGAAAAATTATACAAAATAAAAATAAAATACTACCGAAGGGTTTTATCCCCTCGGCAGTATTTACTTCTATTTCAGAAGGTAATTAGTAGTTGTTACCACTAGCGTTTACGACATTGCTCCAGCGTGCACCAAACAGAGAGCTACGTTGTGTGTTGCTTGAAGTTTGGTTAGACAGGATAGAACGACCCAAAGATTCAATCATTGCTGCACCAATGTAGTTTGCAAACATGGTTTGACCGAAGTTAGCCACAGCGTTGCGGTTAATCAGACGTGGGCCTACTTCCAACATACATTGATGTACAGCGCGAGCGTAGATGTTTTCAATTTCCAAACGTACACCGTAACCTACGATACGGGCGTGTGGCAACAGAGTACCTACGATTTCTTGTTGAATACCAATGCCTTGTTGTACTTCCAGTCGCACGTCAGATTGGGCACCTACCAATGCACGAGTGAATTCCAGGTTTTCTTTAATGCCGTTAACGTTATTGTCCAAGAACAAACGGTCAACGTCTTGCAGAGAACGCAATTCGTTAGTTTGTGCATTGTGGTATTGACCTACCAGGTAACGACGATTTGGCAGAGTAAACACCACACGACCAGTACCACCCAAAGAAGAGTAAACTTCTTTAAAGCGACCGCCGAACAAGTGGTTAGTTACAGCCAAGATTTTAGCATTTTCAGAATCAGGTTGTACTGCAACATGGTCTTCTTCAAACGCTGCGTTTACAAAGTCAGCCATCATCCATTCAGTAGGAGTACCCAAACCTACATCGATTGCAAATGATGTAGAATCCAAGAAGTAACGACCAATGATGTCCAAGTAATCATTTTCAGATACATTTGGGTCAGTGGCTGGAGTTGGGAATGGGGCGAACTCAGGCAGACGGAACATTTCAGAGGCTTCGTAACCCAAACCTGCGATTGAATGCTGCCAATCGTTAGGATGTTTCAGTGGGTTCAATGCTTCGTAGATGTACCAGTAGTCTGCAAATGTAGCGCCAATACCTACACCCAATGCGTAGATGATATTACCCAAAGATTGTGCGCGAGTTGGCATCAAGCTGGTAAATACATTTACTGGCAAGAAGATTTGCTCGTCAGTAGATTGAGCCAATTTCTTACGTGCCCATGGTGAGTCAACATGGGTAGTGTTGGCTGGGTTTACCATTACTACATCAGTGTAACCACAGATAGAGAATACTTCTTTAGCTACAGAGCCACCAACAAAACCTACATTGTTTTGTTGTACTTGACGAGCATTTACAACATGTTGCCAGTCAGCACGAACTGGGTTACCGTGGAAGTCTTTAATCACACCACCAAGCAGCTTGCGTTCTACTTCGAGGGTTTCTTTCTTGTTGTCGTATTCCAACAAGTTAATATCCTCAAGCTTACCTTGTGCTTCGTTAAATGCAGCGAATGCTTTCAGGGTACATGCGTTAATTGCATTCAGAAGAGCTGGTTGAATTTCTTTCTTGTCTTCGAAGTTTACGAAGTCAGTGAAGATTGGGCAACCACCAGCGAATACAACATCATTAGTACCCAAGCAATCACGAGCAGCTTGCAACAAGAATTGTACAATGTTGTCAGCTTCGAAGATTTGAGATGGGAAAGTATTGATTGTGTACGCACGTTGGCCTGGTGCATTTTGAGTGGTTTCAGTAGTCAGAGTAGAATCTGATGTACAGATTACCAGTGCATAAACGCCATGAGGGCCTTTTAGTTCTGTGTCACGGGTAGTCACCAACAAGATATCCATGCCCAAATCGTGGTTGTTGCGGTCCAACGGATAGAAACCCAGTTCCAGTCGGTTAGATTGGGTGCTCTCTTTGATGATGGTTTTCATTTGTTCAACCATCTTCATCAAGCCATCGTTTACGACGGTGAAGGTAGAACCGAACAAGCCCTCTTGAGAAGCAAAGGTGAAACCAGTGCGTTTAGGTTGGCTTTGTGTGTTGTTGCTGGTAGTGTTACCAGAGTTGCTGTTACCAGCGATTTTGCCGATGTCTTCCATGCTATTAACGGAAGGTTGTTGTGGTTGGCGTTTGTCATTAATTGCCATTTTGATTTCCTTTTCAAAGAATGTTAAATTAAGCTTAATTAAACACGGCTGTATTAGCCTTGTTTGTAATATGTAATATTGACATCAATACTACCTACTACACTTTAATGATATATTACCATAATTTTTTTAAATACATTAAAAATTAATGTTTTTCATGTATCTAATAAAATAGATATTATATCTCCTAGGGTCGATACTCTCATGAGTATCTAATTCGTACATATTCATATATAGGTATATACAAGTTTTATCTCAGTATAATAAATAATAAAATGTTATGATGATACTTTTATTCTATTACCTATTTAAATAAGAAAGACTATAAATATGTTTAATCTAGTCGGATTTCCTACACGGTTTCGTAAAGAGGATGTGTGGCACCTAAAATTCGCTAATCGAGTTATTGATAACCGACTAGCTAAAGCCATTAACTGGTATCGTAATAATTATTATTACGTAGGTGGTTACCATATTCTTCACCGTATTATTGAATCATTTGCCATGCCTAAAAACATACCAGATAAATTCGTATCTGCCTATGTTTATAATAACGATAAGGCATGGTATCATGCAAATGCATTAGGTTTATCTTCAGACCGAAGTATTGGTAAATTACACTATGGTAACTTCTACGGTCCCACTACTACAGAAATCATTACACAAGTAGATAACTATTGGGATTGGGAATATGTAAAAGAAAACTGGCAAGACTTAGTGCCTGTTACTGTTTTACGTCATGACCAAAACCATATCAGTTATAACTTAATGACCAGTAAGAATTATGTAGATAGACCTGGATTTGCTATTATTCAAATTGACATCAATTTATTGCATTTACAGTATGCTGCGTGGTTAAGACACCATAGAGAAATAAAGTTGGTTAATCCTGACCATAAATTACCTAATACAGGATATTTCTTAGGAATGTGTGTTTTACCTAATATGTTACCTAGCCACATTAACCAAGTAATTATCAATAAGAATATCTTATTGACTGATGACTCTATGGCTAAGACTATCGATTATGCTGGTACTTCTTTTTACATAAACAATAATAGTAAAGAGTTAGATAAAGATATTGAAGATATTTGGATGATGGCTAGAAAGGGTAATTATCCTATTGAGAAGATAGCTGCTAATATTCATGGTGTAGGTGACATAAGGGCATTAGAGTTTATGGATACACCTAAGATATTGTTAACCAGACAAAATAAATGGATATATGTATTGGCTATGAGTAGGTTCTTAAAGCATTGTCTATTAACACCTGCTATTACTGATAAAAACGTTAATAGTGGTTATTTAACACGCTTAAGACAGGAATTGATTTCTCTTAATGGAGGACGTGTATTTAAGGATAGTAGGATTTCTGATTTACATGATTTATATGTTGAAGAAATTGAATGGTTATTTAAACTATAAAAAATAAGATATAGATAAGTATACTCTACTCTACCTTAATAGGTAGAGTAGGGATATATTTACTTACTTTCTTTAAGTTTGTAATCTTTATCGATTGAATTAATGGCTTTATTCACTATATCAGAATCAATGGCATGTCCTACTGTTTCTGAAGCCACCATAGCGTACATGGTTTCTTTATTTGGAATAACGATATTGAGAAGAATAGTGAATACTACAAATCCACCTAATACACCCCAAAATTTCTTATTTAGGTTTTTCCAAAACTCATTGATTTCTTCTTTATTAAGATATTCGTTTTCTTTAACGTATCCATCTTTATCGATGTAAATAAAGTATAATACCTTAACAGCAAATGCTATAACAATAGCTACAGTAATACCACCAAATACTTCACGTATTCTATTTACTACATAGACAATATAAATCCATAAAGTCAAATCATTCATTTTTTAGTTTCCTTTTTAATTTCATCTAACTCTTTATCAATCTTCAATTCTAGAAGTTCGATGGTTTTTTGAGCAATAGGTTGGTCTAAGATAACATCAGTGGTTTTAACACTTAACATGATATAAATCGTTTCTTTACTAGGTACAACGATATTAATAATAACAGAAACTACCAATACGATACTAGCTGTTATAAATTGCCATCTAGGTGCATGTATGTTATCTGTCTTCAAACCTATTAATAGCCACAGAATAATTGTAGATACACATATCAATACAAAAGCGGTAACTTTTATTGTACCTACGATATCTGCTAGGTATACACCCCAAAATATACTATTCATTTTGATTTCCTATTAATAATAATCAGAAATTAGTTTAGTTACATTCTTATCCAAGAAGAACATACCTACTGCTTCTAATGCGATATAATAAGGGCTACAAATATTCGCTACCAGTTCTCGCTTAGCTACATAAGGGATAATCTCTTTTGGAATAGACTTACCTACGAATACTTCATACGGGATATTGATGGTACCTAATACATCTTTACCACGTCTTTCCATATTCTTCCTAATCTTATCTGCTAATTCTTGATTTTCAAATGAATCTAAGAACTCTTTCATCTTAGTCTTATTGTTAATACTTAGTTTTACATCAAATGCACTATAAGGTGGAGGTGCTGTAAAACCGTAATAATGACCAAATGTTTCATTCCAGAAGGTATAGTGAGCATAAGGTGAATTCTCACCATCATTCTTATACGCTTCCTCGTCTTTAATCTGTTTAGACCGATAATATTCTACATCACCTTGGTCTACAATTCTGAAAATCTTTCTTTCTTCATCAGCAATTTCTTTAAGAATGCTGGTTAATTTAATAGAATAATTGTCTAGCTTTCTCTCTGCTCTCTCTTTAATACTATAAAGACGAAGCATAATATCTTCAGCATGGTTAATAATTTCTTGAGGTGAGTTAGAGTTCTTTAAGTGAACACCTTTCTTCTCAATAGAAATCTTATTATACACATTACCTTCTTGATAGTTAATCGAAGCAATATAGTGTTTGGTTTTACCCATGGAAGCGAATGTATCAAAACTAAACTCATTCTTCATGGAGATTAAAGACCATTTCTTCTTAGAGACACCTAAGTTAAAAGACATAATAGCCAAATGGTGTTTTAAAGTAGCATCTACTAAACCTACGATATTTGCAAATACAGGGAAACGTAAGGTTTCGTCATTGGTTTCATCTACAATCCAGTTTGTCCAACCTTGTGTGGTAAACATAGAGGAATCTGTATCTGACATCAATACTACTTTCCTTAAGCTATTTGGGAACATAGCAAGAGATGGTGGGATATGATTACTTCTTAAGAATGTCGTAATATAATCACTGTATAATTCAAAAGTTTGGTAGATGTTAACAATACAGCTACTGATTTTTAAAATAGTATCTGTATCTACGTATTGGTCTTCTTTCAAACCTTTTACTAAATCAGCATTAATCTGGATACCAATATTACGAATAGATTCTTTTGCTTTACTAAAGATGGTTTTAGCATCAGCAATAGTCATGTCAGAATCAGGTACTTTATTGGTCGCTAAACGAATAATAAACTTTTTCATGAATTCTGGATTATACTTACGCATTAAATACATGTCGTAAGTAAATGCAATAGAAGCTCTTTGTTCTCGATTACATTTCTTTAAGAATTCTAAAATGATTTGTTCTTTTTCAGACCATCTCCAATATAGACGTGTAGAGTTTAATATGTCTTCAAATAACTCTTCTGCTGTTGGGACATAAAGGTTATTATCATTAAGAAACTTCTCAATCTTATCTTCATCAATTCGATAAGTTAGTACACAAATGTTATTAATGGTAATGTCTGGATTATGGTAATGGCGATTACCACCCAATAGCTTCTCATTATTGGCATTAGCGTAACCTGAAGTCATCCGACAAGTAGAAGTAAGGATAGGGTGCATAGAGGCCATGTAGATAGGCGTAGAAACGATAGAAGAAGCACCAGAGATGGAGTTAATAGAACGTTTAATATTGTTCTGTCCGTTATTAGCAAATGCTTCACCTACTTTATCACCTTCTTGTTTCTTTTGAAACTGGAGTTTCTTTAATTTTTTACGCTTAGGGATTTGGTGGTCTACGTATTCCGAAATATAAGATAATTTTTTATCTTGACTAACAAATGTCGTAAATGTAGCTGTTAATATCTCACTCTCTTTTAAAGTAGAGTTAATATAAGTTAATAAGCTAGTTCTGTCTTTAACTCGGTCACCATATTCATCTTTACGAACATAAGTCACCATTGGGTTTCTAATAGGATATTTACCTTCTTTACCAATGGTTTTCTTAACAAATGTTTCTGCTTCTTCTATAGAGATATCTTCCATGATGTGTAAGAATTGAGCTTGTTGCTCGATATACTGACCAATTGGGTCAATATCTCGTTTGTATTCATCTACTGGAAGAATGAATAAATCTCTATCAAAATCTATATTTATTCTATCTAGATAAGACATAGTTAGAACTCCTGTTAATATTAATCACTATCAAAAAAGATAAGATACCAATAATATTTACTATACAGTGACCGTATAGCCACTGTATAGTAAGTTAGTTTAGATTAAACTCTAGCAGAATCACCTGAGCGAGCATTACGGCGAGCTTCTTCACCAGTTACAGCATCACCGGCACCTGCACGACCTGCTTCGGCATTTACTGGAGGTACGAAGTTAGCGCGGTTGGTAGCTGCATCACTACCAGTTTCTTCTTTACCAGCTTTACCATCAGCTTTTTCTTCTTTAGCTGGTGGTAATTCACCACGATACATTGCTTTACGGTTTTTCACCAATTGGTCATTGTGTTCGTCTTTAGGCAAAGTCTCATCGTTGTAAACAACTTTCAGACCAGCAATCAAAGTAGAATCAGATTCCAAAGGTTTCTCAGTAGGTTCTAGCTCAATAGGGAGCTTAGGGAATTTTTTAGACATTATAATATCCTTTTTTTCAATTTAAAGATTAACATTAATCGAGTATCCATCGACCTCATAAAAACATAATAAACTATTTCCCTCTAGAGTAGGATATCCTACTCTAGAGGTACTATAGCTTTTCTTTTCATCAACTCTTCTTAAAAGGAAACCAAAACGATTCAGTGATTACCGTCCCTGTTTAATACACTGATTGAGGTGGTCGTTAGGTCATTATCCACCTATGGAAATTTTCGGTACTTGTATTCGCTTCCATGTGTAGCCTAATTCCAGCGGAGAGTGAACGAGGAGTGGCCGGATGTGACTAGTTATAGAATTTCTATCTATCGTAAAACTTTGTTTAGAAGTGTACCGAGGGATTACCCTTACAATAGATATTCAGCCTTATTGATTCTTCAACTATCAAAGGCAAACGAATAAAATCAACTTTAAATAAACAAACTAGGAAAATACGAACGAAGCAATTAGTCTTAAAAATCACTTTATTCATATATAGTGTAAATTAACGTTCTGATAATACGATTGAAATATCAGTATATCCTTGCATGGTTAATGCTTTACGAATAATTTCAACGTCATTATTAGATACACCATTAATAGTCACTGTAATCTTATTAGGAGACGTTTCTTGAATAGTAGAACGATTAATCCAATCCATTGCATAGATTGTTTCTTTACCGTCTACACTCACTAGCTTGACATAAGTCATGTCAAATGGATTATTATTATAACCTGGTGGTAGGTGTGGTTTCATTCTTTCATGGAATGACTTAATGTCTAGACCTGAAGAAATGGCTGTTTGTGCATTCATTACTGCTAGACACTCTACGTTAATTAAGCGAGTACCTAGTACTTCTGGTGAATAGGTATCAAATGAATAGACTTTACCTACTTCTAGTTGTCGAATAGTCTTCGTTGGATTTGCTGTATTTGTCATGATTTTATATCCATGGGTTATATTTAATTAAAGTAATTGAAAATTGATCCCAGTTACGAATGCGATAACACATTATTAACTGGCCATTAATTTCAATATAGAGCTTTTCATTAATAATGGTGTTAATAATGGTAATAAAAATATTGACACTGATTTCTTTCAATGTTTCTACTTCACCACTGTTTTTACTAAATTCAAACATTTTATCGTAAGGTGCTTCGTATATAGTACGATAGATGTTTTCTTTATTGTAGAAATATTGAAAAGGAAAGCTATTAAGTAGAGTATTAAAATACATCATGTAATCAAAAAACTCTTGAACATTAAATCTGATTTGCTGATTTATCATTCTAAAGCATTTTAAAATAGCATTCCCATCAGTTAGGATAAACTCATCGGGTAAATTAATAAATCTATCTACTATTTCACTTTCGAGTTTTTGGTTCCTTTTTTCAATTTCATTATTAATTAAATTGCCAAGATTATTACTTCTAAAGTGATTGATGTCGTAGGTTCGATTACTCATGGATTATCTCTAGTATAGTTAAGTCAAACACTGATACGACTTTATTATCTTCTAGATAACTGCTTCGATAATGGCTCTTTTCTAAATATTCAAATAAACAACTAACAATATCTATTAAACAAGATTTTATTCGTAGGTAAGCAGATGATACTATTGGTGTGTTTTGATAAAGAGGTAAACTTACTGAGAATGCTTCTGTAAACAAAATAACTTCAGCGATTTCTGCAGCGATTTGTTTAATATCTAAATCTTCATGTAATTTAGAAATTGCTTGACGAATAATGAAATCAATAACAGCCAGTTTGCTAATAGATTCTTGTACAATATTTTCAACAATATTGCACACTGTATCTAGACTATCTGGGATTTCTACTTTATTGATTTTAAAACTTCCTAATGACATAATGGTTTACCTCTTAGAATGAATAAAAGTTAAGTTGGTTAAGTTGTGTTCAAGTAACTGATTCGCATAGTCGGGATTAAATCTTTCTCATTTGACGAAATAGAAGCAAAGAACTTTGTCTTATCGTCAAAAATTACTTGGTTAAAAATAGGTGTAGTTACGCCAATTAAAATATCTACAGCCGTATCGATTTCAGATAATGATAAACCCATATTGGACAGTATATCTGCAAAGTCAGTATAAGCATCATTATCTTTATCTAAAAAAACTTCATCGAATAATCTAGGTACAAACTCTCTAATTAAACTATCTAAAGATTCGTACCCTAATTCTCTTAAAAAAAAAGAACCTTGCTTAAGTTCTCTATTAGAAAGAACGCGGTGTAAGTGTAAGTATAAGTCCATTACAGAGACGTCTACTACACCTACTACCGTATTCTTTTCAAATGAATCCAGATAAGGGATATCGGTTTTCATTTCCTTCTCGTTTTGAAATAGTTACATTAAAGTTAAAAGTAAGCTCTCGTATTTAACTAAGCATTCTTTCTTTGTCATCTCTAAATAACTATCCAAAATATTTAAAGTAATCGGTTGTGGCATGGCTGAAATCATACTGGTATTAGAAGCATTAAACGAATCATCTTGACCGACGCTAGTCGCTCTGTCTACATTCATCATCTTCATGAGTTCCCATTCCACAATACGGAAGTCACCGTAATTAATTACCAAAAGATATCCACGATAGTGCATACACTGGCACAATAAACGTGGTGTCTTATCTTTAAGAATGGCGACGAAATCATTAATGTCATCAATAATTTCCATAAGTAATTTATATACAGGATGTATATTTAAACCAACTGGAATATTTAGACTAGAAATGATTTCTTTGACTTTAGAGAATTCAGCCATTACGGGTTGGAAATATTCTCGAATAATGTCTGTAATTAAACGATACTTGTTTGTCCAACCATATTGTTCTGGTAGATGGGATGTTGTAACGTGTTGACAAATCTTATTGATAATAGAAATACTAGAATACCGATGGTTTGTAGCAATCGTAATATTACGGTTGTCTTTTTTACGATGAATCAGTTTATCTTTAATTCTACCATCAGTCAATTGGTAGACATTATTACGATAGAATTGATTAATCATTTGTTCATTTTGTTCAAAGACAACAACTTCATTATCTGATTCTAAATAATAAGATTTGCCTTCTTCTATTAGTTTCTCACCTGTAATAGGATTATAGAAACCATATCCACCATATGCTGTTTCACTGTGGATTTCATTACCATGATTAATCAGTAAAATATCCAATGCATCTAGGATATGGGAAATGTTGTGTACTGAAACAGTAGGACTAACGTCAATGTAATGCCCATTTTCTTCCAGTAATTGTTTTTCAAAATCCATTGTTCTCTCGCTTAGTGAGCAAATATAATACTAAGATAGATTGGGTCTATCACGAAGGTAATAGGAATAACCAATCCGTTTTTATCGATGTTTCTTTCATCTAAGAAATACGTAGATGTATCAGACATTTCGTAAGCATCATTTAATGCTTTGATGGTTTCTGGAAATACTTCTTCCAGAGTATTGGTGAGTGCCAATTCTTCTAAACCACCTAATGTAACTTTATAGCTGATTTCATCTTTTTCATCTTCTTGATAATGTTTAATCTCATCCATTAGTTTATTGGCATTAAGTGGATATCGACCTAAGTTATTAAATACCCACATTTGTCGGTATTTAGTTAACCAATAACCAACAATCATTTCCAAAACTTTAAGATAATTCCACCGACTAAGATAGATATCTAGTTTCAATAATTCTTCATGGTAAACATGATTAATACCTAGATTAGTAAACCAATTAACAGAAGTTAGTTTATATTGGTGGTCTTTGATATTAGAAGCAATAGCTGCAATGACTTCACTCCTTCTTGTTTGTTTAGGTTCGGTATTAAGACCAGCTTTTACCAAATCTTCTTCAAATCCCTCTGGATAGTCTAGTAACACAGTAGCATAATACATAATACGTTTGACTTCTTCCAATGGATTTGGCCATTTAATAATTTCTTGGGAGGGTAAAATATCGGACATTCTATTTCCTTTTTATAAATAATTACTCTTCATAATTTTCTTTTCCCGTAAATATTTCTACGAAAAAACCGTCTTCAAGTTAATAATATATACGAGAATAAAAATAGAGTAACGTATGAATATTACACAGTTTTATAAGGAGTTTGTGATGAGTATGTTATCACTTTCAATTAACAATATCTATAATGAAATACCTGACGAGATTATCGAAGAGGCATTTATCATTCCTTTTCGTAAAAATAGATTTGCACCTGTTAGTGCAGATGCAATGATTATCCAGGAAGTTATCAATAAACGAGTTATGCCTGACTTGAATATTGAGTATGCTACCAAACTTAATGTCCCTATGCGTGACTGTAAAGTAGAAATGGTAACACCTACAGACTGGATTGTTACTGTTCCTGATGAAGTAACCAATAATCGAAAAATCATTACTGTTTTGGGTGTTAACCTATTAGACTTATATACTGAAACAGGCGGTATTGGTACAGGTGGTTTAAGTATGCCTACTTCTAGTGGTGGTGCTATCTTAACAGGTGCACAAAAGATGGCAAATGCTACAGGTGGTTTACCTTTGAATTACGAAGTTAAAGTAGACATGATTTCAGGTAACTCTTTTAGAATCAGGCGTACCAGTTATATTACTACAAACTGTTATATTGAGTTAATTATTGAAAATGACCCTCAGTTAAATAATATTCCTATTACTGCTGCTGACTATATTAAGAAATTAGTATTGTTAGCTACTAAGGCTTATATTTACCGTAAGTTAAAAATCAGAATTGGTCAAGCTAAACTAGACGGTGGTGCAGAACTGGGTGAATTTATGCAATTTATTGATAGCTATGCTGACGCTAATGAATTGTATTTGGAAGAATTAAAATATGCTTCTCGTATCCAGTGGTTGGGTAATGAGGAAATGAAATATGACTTCATGCAAATGTTAGTCCCTAATAATATTTAAAAGGAATTAGAAATGTCCATTCATGTATTTGGTAAAATGAAATATATTGGTGATTTGAGTTTAGAAAGCATTAACTCCGATATTGAAAAAAATAATTACGATGTACCTGTCTACGGTGATTTTGCAACATCTGTGGCTAAGAAGTTAAATGACATGTATGCAAAAGATGGTAAAGAAGAAATGGTAGAATCATTAGGTCGTGACTTAGATGGTAGTTCTGCTGATTTTAACTATAAATTAGGTCGCAATGATGTAGTTACTGGTATTGCCGACACGCCTGCTGTTGTACAAGATACACATTTGTCTGTTGAGAGTGTCAATCCAATGGGTATCGGTATTTACAACATTATCCACGAAGTAGCTGGTTTAGCTAAAGGTGTACCACATCCTATTATCTTTACCATGGAACACCATTTGGTAAAAGATGAAGATGTAGAATTAATTAAAGACTTGATTGTACGTGGTAATAAACATGTTATTTTAATTCTGTTTATTCATGGTAATCTTGGTGTAGACCAAGTGAAGATTAATGCACCTGCTCTTTACGAACTTATGGAATCTACCAACCACTTAACTGTATTCTTAACTTACAAAGTAGATAAAAAATAAAAGATTAAAAGATAGCTATAGTAGAGAGGATATCCTCTCTACTATAGTGTCTATCAATTAACATACTTTTTATCTTTTCCGTTATATAGTTTATCTTTAACGTATGTTTGCCAGTGTACAATTTCAAAATCAATGAATGTTTGATTATACAGTTTATATCCTGGATTATCTATACACTCTTCATCTGAAACTTCAGGTACGTTAAGATAGTTGTCTATAACTACATTGTGTTCTTCATTTTCTTCACATATCCACTGAACAGGTTCTTGTGGTAACATGTAGAAGTACGTACTAGACGCTGTTGCTAACAATGATTTATCGTAAGCCAATGGTAAAGTAAGGAATACAAAGCCATATCTTGTATTACGTTCCTCGTCTTTAACAACGACTACACGTCTACAAAAGTCTAAGACTTTTACTTCTTTACCATTACTATACTCTTCAGATAGGTGATAGAAATTGGATTTAACAGAATGCATCCATCTAACATACGTTATATTGACGTGTTCTGTTTTCCAATTAATGGTTTCACCACCTGATAACTTGTTAAGCAACTTATCTATTGTTTGTTTTTCAAATGAAAACAATGTGCGTGAATAAGCTATAGACATCATTCCTAGTGGGAAGTAATACTTAGTAATATTAAGCTTACCTTCATTTTCGTAGTCTATCACTCGAACATCTTTTCCTCTTTTGGTAAAAGCTTCGAGTGATTCGACCATTACGTTTTCAATATCGATAAGATGTCTATCTAGTTTGATGACTTCTTCTACATTTTGGTTTTCACTAGATGTAAAAGTATATTTCTCCGTTTTATTCATCATAAGCACCTTATAAGATGTATTCTGAAATTGAAGAAATCGATACCTTATTCAACAATCGTTTCATTTTATTACCTAAGCGTTTACCACATTTGCTGGTAATAAATTCAATTGATTCTTTAGTAAGATAACAATTACTAAAACAATGATTGATTGCTTCTTTAAATGCTAGGTTTACCTCACGTTGTCCCAATGGTGAATCCAAGCCCTCAGCTACACAGTAAACACTGATAGAGGAAATAATAATCAAGAGATTTTCTTCATCTTCATTCAGTGGTTTCTTACGTGCGTTAAGATTATTAATCTCACGGTCAAGGGTTTCATTCAAAAGACCTTGGAAGATATCCAGAATCTTAGAATCTTGCCAAGAAGAGGAACTGGATTCTTCTTTCAAGAAAATGCGGATAATAAACAAAGTAGAAACTACCCAGTCTTTGGTAGTTACTTTGATTTTATCATCGCTAATTAATTCTGAGTAATCTGTATCTAACAAAAAAGTAGGAAGATATTCCTTATTTTTGTATTCTTCTACAAATTTACTGAATCGATTGGACAACTCATCTAATCGGTTATGGTATAATACGTAAAATGACGTATTCATCACTTTAATAATATCGGTGATGACACTATTTTCAATATAGATGTCTCGATAAAGTGTATCACTGGTTTTAGTAATGTACTCTTTAAACAAAGACATTAACTCTTGCTGCTTATTCATGTTTGGTTTCCTTTTATAAAAAAGAGAGGATTGCTCCTCTCTTTTAATTAAGACCTAGACTCTTCCTGTTTAGAAATAGCTGTAAGTCTTTTTCTGATTTCACCTATTTTGTTAAATGAACTTTCAAGAAATTTTTCCAGTTCTTTAACTCTAGCTTCAGCTGTAGCTAATTTAACAGATTGAGTATCGAGCTGTTGTTTGGTTTGAGTGAAGAGGAAGTTCAGTTTAACGTTCTCTTCTTGCAACTCATTTACTTTGTCAGTGATATCGGTTTTTGATTTGTAAATTGGATTTACAATTTCAGCTTCTGGGAGTACAGAACTGATGTTAACACCAATTACGCTACAAACAGCGTATGCGATATCAAGTACAACAACTGCATCGTTACCACCTTCTGCTTTCTTGTTCATTTTTAATACATTGAACAAGTAGTGTGGAAGAACACCCATTTCACGTGCAACTTTAGCGATTGTATAACCTTTATCGTAAATCAAATTACGCAGGTTAATGCGAAGCTCATTGTTGTATTTACGGAACTTAGAAGTATCCGTTTTGAATGAACGTGGTTTACGTTGCTTTTTAGGTTTAGTTTCAACCTTAGGAGTTTCTACTGGTTTTGCTTTCACTTCTGCTTTAACAGGTGCTTTTACAGGAGTTTTAGCTGCTGCTTTACTAACTGTTTTAGTAGTAGCCTTAACAGGAGTAGCTACAGGTTTTGTAGCTGGTTTTACTGCTTTTGGTTTAGCAGTACGTGGTGCACGAGTTGACTTTGTAACTGGTTTCGCAACGGGTGTTTTAGCAGCTGGTTTAGTAGTTACTTTAGCTGTTGCTTTAGGTTTAGCTACAGGTTCTTTTTTGCCTTTAGTTACTGCAGCTACAGTAGATTTAGTGAGTTTAGCCATTTTAAAGTTTCCTTTATATAAGAATGCAAACATTTTAATTAAAAAATATTCTAGGTAGGGTTTGCTTCCTACCTAGAATACAAGACAGATAAGTAATGATTACTTACCCAGTTTCTCTTCACCTTGGGCATACAGATGATCGCGAACTGCTGCCAGGTTAGCTGAAGAGCGAGCTTTTACAGAACCTACTTCCAGCTTGGTATCAAGACGACCATGTTTGGTAACAGGTTCAGCTTTCTCACCATTACGTGGAATAGGTGTGATTTCATAATCACGTGACACAGTATGTTTCACTTTCACTTGTTTGGTCACACCGAATTCAGCAGTCAGTGCATCAAGTGACTTATCTTTCTTCATCTCTTTGATACCAGCTTCACCAGTAGCCAAACCGGTACCTGCAGTGAACAAAGACAGTGCGGTGAAGGTATTCTTGATTTGTTTTTCGTCCAAACCAAGTTTTTCTTCTTCATTGATTACTGCTAGTGCAGACTCCATAGCGTTACCGGTAGTTTTCAATGTGCGAGTCTCTGCGTCGAATGAGAGGTGTTTTTCCGCTACTACGTCAGCGATTTTCTTTACAGTTTCATTAATAGCCATTTTAAGGTTTCCTTTTTAAAGATTAAGTTTAAATAAAATACTGAAGGAAACAGGATTAGTCTCCTTCAGTAAAATAGTATAGGTTTGAAAATATTTTATCTACTGCTCGATGGTTTAAAAGACATGTTTAATAAAGCTCTTTTTACCATTTTCGTCAAAGACATAATCCAAGAAGTTATGGTTGTACTCCATATAGAGTTGATTATTGACTTCAACCACATTACTAAAGCTAATGGTATCTTCCAGAATACAATAGTGTAATGGGTTTTTAGTAGCGTCAATAAATGCTTGTGCTTCTTCACGTGTTTTAAATGCAATCACATAGAGAGAATCAAAACTTGGGATATCTTTGGTAGCACGAATCACATTACTGTTATCAATACCATATTTTACAGCAGTTACTGGATTAATGGTATAGACACAATACAGACTGGTATCGAGTTGGATATCAGAAGGTTTAGTATTGTGTAATTCCGCTGCCGGTACAGATTCCAAATAAAGGTCGGTTAAAATACTACCACCAAAACCTACATATTCTTCATGTAACGAATCGTAGAAACGATACAGCAAGTTTTCTTTGATATCTGTTAACTTAGTGTCTGGTTTCAAGAGTGGTAACATACGAATCAAATCAATGATTTTATCACTGTTTTGTTCTACCAAATATTCAATCAGACAACTATGGTGAAGAGGTTCAAGAATACCAGATACAATATCGTGTGTCATTCCAATATATGGGACAATTTCTTTAACGTATGGTTGGATAATATAGAATACATTACCGCCACCTACTGGGTTAAGAATTTCAGATTTAACCAAACCTTTTTCTTTTGGAAGCATTTTATAGACATGCTCTGTAACTCTACTAAATGCATCTGCAAAGTTACCTGGATTCATCTTGACAATATCATTACCTTCTGTATCAGTTACTTCAACGACAAATACATCGTAGTTTGTATGGATATCATGTTTAGTAGTAGTTTTAAGAGATAGTTTCTTAGTGGCTTTAGCAGTCACATTACCTTCTGTAAATGAAACATCTTCTAAATCTTCACCTGTCAGATGTTGCGTAATCGGACTGATGTAGTCATCTGGATATGCTAAATCATCTTCTGCAACAGAGAAGATTTTAATTTCGTCATTATACCAATAGTTAGATTTCAATGTATCGATGTCTACTGGTACAATTGCCCAATTAGGTTGCACTACTTCACCATCTTCATCAACTTTTTCCATTAATTTCTGGAGATATTTGATAATACCAAAAGCATAATTGATGTCAGTATACAAAGACACCATGTCAGTATATTCAACCAAGTCGATATCTTCTGCTTTACGCGTTGGATAGAAATCATAATCGCCTTCTTTAAACGCGTAGTCTGTTAAATTGTATTTAATGGGTTCCCATTCACCTTTGTCATTGGTTAAGAAAATAGCATAAGCCAATGGGTGTGCAGATTTATAATCTACTGGACGGTCATACGTTTTTTGGTCACGGAAGAGCGCTACAGGACGCAATGTTTTCGCATCAGCCAAATAATAACTACTACGATCTTCTGAAAGCAAAGTAGTATAACCACTATCACTTACTACTTTGAATACTTTCTTCAAAATAGCATCGATAAATACATTTGGTTGATAGAGAGCATAAAGTTCTTTATACTTGTCTTTCAACTCTGTGTCTTTAGGATTAGCAATAGCCGCGTTGATAGCACTGAAGATTGTAGAAATATCTACTTTAGCCACATCTTTATTTGTTTCTGTCAAATGACGGATGTTCTCTTCGTAGGTTTTATTAACACCAGAGTTTTCAATGATATCTGTAGTAATGTTATCTACGATTTCATTGAAAAGTTTTTCATGAACTGGATTAGGTGTTACTTTGAGTTGCTTTTGTTTATTTCCGTATTGCTCGATTTGTTTCATTTTAGATGGGTTAATTTGTTTCATTTTGATTTCCTTTTAAAAAATAAAATTAAGATTACCCTATGGTTTTTCCATAGGGTAATCAATAGCTAAATTACTTTTTGTTTTGTTCAAAGAACTTTTTGTATTTCTCGTAATTTGTTGATACTTTATAAATACCAATACATGCGAGAAGTGAGAAGATGATGAGGGCAATAACAATTGCAAAAATCAGTTTAATCATTTTAAGTTTCCTTTATAAAAAGTTAATAATTAAGGTAGAAAGATTCGACTCTTTCATGTGAATAGTATAAGTTTGAATTATTTTAAAAAGTTATGAATGACTAATTTATTTTACTATTTAATACATTTAACATAAAGGACAGAAAATGGATAAACATGTAAAAGATGTATTTAATGATTTGTGCGGGGAATTGTCCTTCGATAACAAATTAGGTGATAAAATTATTCGTTACATGAATAGTTTTATTTCCAAGAATGTAGAACATGCTTCTTTCTTTGGTGGTAATTTAACAGGTGTTTATGTGGTTAAATTTACTAATTCAGACCGAAGTGTTTGGTTTGATGAAATTCTTAATATTAACGAAGAAGAACTCTTACCTAGACTCAATGAGATTATTAATCCAGTTTACTACGTAGTAGCGGGTGATGCATTTAATCTGAGTTGTGTCTGGTTAAGCCATATGTTCTACAAATCTTCTAAAATCAATGAAAAGCGTAAAAATGAGATAATGTCGGCTATTTATAATGTCTTACAATTTCGTTTTATCACTTCTCGTCTACAGAGACACTGGCCTTATCCTTGCTCTAAAGAAGTTGCCGAAGCAACATTAGCTGCGATGAGTAATAAATATGCCATTAAACAAAAGGGTACTTGGATAAAAGTAGTACAAGACAGAAGTGACGATATTATTGACATGAAACACTCTATTCATCGACTAACGATTCAACGAATGGAACACGATATTCGTAATACGGGTGAATCAGTAGGTTATTTGTTAACAGATACACAAGGTCGGAATAAGGCATTACTTAAAAACATTTACGGTTTACAAAAACAAGTCCAAGAGTCTGGGATGAGGGTGAACAGTACTTCTTCTACATTTATCGAGATGGATGGTGAAGCTGTTCTTAAGGATAAGGCAAATGCTTTGGAAACTTATCGTAATTACCTAGCTGGTGTTATACCTGATAAACCGAGTTTTATTAAACTGGATTTGATTTCTATTATTGAAAGTTCTAATAAGACTATGCCTGTTTCTATGTTCAGAAGTACACTAAGTTGGATTAGTGATTCGTATGGTAAAGGTGATAAAGGTAAATTAGAGATTGATGAAGTGGTTAATAAAATCATGACGCACTTACTAACTTACTTAAACCAAAATAGAAATGCGATGAAAAATAAATCTGACATTAGTGGTTTAATCAGTAAAATGAAAGGTGTTTATACATCTTCTCGTAGTACTGATGAGTTGTTATTATCCATCCGTGATGATGTGGAAGATATCGTTAAGAAAGCGACTAAGATTAAATCTGGTCCATCAATAGCAGCCACACGCACAGGGGTAATGTTATATATAGTACTGAGAGCCTTTACAATGCGTTATTATTCCAGCTAAGGGAACACATTCGAAAGGCGAATTATGTGTCTAATAGAAAAACTACTCTCAAAAAGTTTTAGTATAATGGATTACTTCTCTGGTAATAAAATATACTCAGAGGTAGATGAGCCTAATTGTGAAACCAATGTAAGAATTATTAATTACGAAGGTTTTCCTTTAGAGATTCATGTTACTAAGAAACATTTTGTATTAGAGAGAACTGGTTGGTGGTTCTTTAAAAAGAAACATCTTATTCTTTATAGAGTTGATTGTGTTAAATCTTGGGATTTACCTATTACTTCTACTGTCTTAAAACAACCTGTCTATATACCTCGTTTGTTATCAAGACTATTAGGTGAAGAAAAACAAATTAATGCGGTAATTTCAGCTTATTTAGATATTCAAATAACCAGAATCAAAAACAATAAATAAAAAAATAATAATACTATCGGGGTCAACACCTCGATAGTATTATTCCTATTTTATACGTAAATACGACGATTTGGTTATATTTTTGAAATGTGCTTTTATACTTAAAGGATAATATCATGATATTATTTTTACAAGACTGGATTAAATATCCTAATGCTATTGTCCATACTTCGACTAAAAACCAGTCGTTTATTGATTTAGCAAACATCTATAAAAAGATGGGGATTAAGAACTACTACTTCCATTTACAATTACACGATAGACGTTTAGAGTTTGTAGACCCTTACGACCCTAATTTAACACAAGAACAAAAGATTTGGATTGCTGCTGAATGTGCGATTAATCCATTTTATTATTTTAGAGAAATTGCGCCTACTCCTGAGGGTAATCTTAAAAATAGATTTAGGGCTAATAGGGCGAATATCTCTTTATTTTGGTCATTCTTTAATAACTGTCAATATCTATTAATTCAACCACGTCAGACTGGTAAGTCTTATTCGACAGACGTACTCATGACTTATCTTCTAAACTTCAGTACTGGTTTACGTATGTTATTGTATACAAAAGATAGACCTCTGGCTGTTAAGAACGTGATTCGTTTACGTAAGCTATTTGAGCGTATGCCTAAATGGTTAAACCGAATGACTAAAAAAGACAGTAATAACCAAGAAACCATTACTGTATTAGATAGACGTAATTACTACAATACTATTGTGGCACAAGACTCTGTAGAAGATGCGGATAAAAAAGGTCGTGGTGATACTGTAGAGATTCGACATTGTGACGAGATTGCGTATTGTAAGAATAACTTTATTACCATTCCTACCATGGGTTCTGCGATGAACGCGGCAAAAGATGATGCCATGCGTGAAGGTAAATTTACTGGTTCTATCTTTACTACAACTGCTGGTAAGAAGGACTCACCTGAAGGTAAATGGGCATATGAACTATTCATGGAGTCTGCACAATGGGATGAAAAATATCTTGATTGTAAAGATGTGGTTGAATTTGAGAAAATGGTTCGTAAAGACTCTAACCCACAATCTGAAATTGCTAAGATTACAGGTACGTTCAGTATCCAAGGAACATTCTCTCATCGTCAAATGGGTTATACGGATGAATGGTTGATTAATAAGATTGTAGAGAACAGGGTTTCTCCTGAAGCAGCTCTTCGAGATTATTATAACGTTTGGACTTCTGGTAACGAAGTTTCTCCATTTACTACAAAACAATTACAAATGATGACCAACAGTAAGATGGAACCTGTATATCGAGATATTGGCACCAATGGCTTAACTGTTAAATGGTATTATAGTCAAGATGAAATTAGCCACATGATGAATACTGTTCCTGTTATTGTAGGAATGGATAGTAGTTCTAATGTAGGTAGAGACTCTACGACATTGACTTTCGTTAATGCGATTAATCTTGAAATTATTGGATGTGCTGATTGTAATAATGTTAACTTATATAATTACGCTCAATGGTTAGCTGACTTAATGATACGTTATCCTAAGATACTTATTGTTCCAGAGAATAAATCTTCTGCTCAAGGTATTATCGATTACTTAATCGAGGTGTTACCTAGTTACAATATTGACCCATTTAAACGTGTGTTTAATATTGTAGTTAATGAACGTGATTCTAATCCACGTCGATTTGATACCATGGATTCACATCCTAGTCGTATGTCTATTGCTAACCAATACAGACCTTTATTTGGTTACATGACTACAGGTACAGGTCGTTATACTCGTAATAACTTGTATAATGAAACACTTTATCGTGCTGTCGATATTGTTGCAGATAAGATTAAAGATGCTAGATTGGTAGATGAACTATTAGGTCTTGTCGTAATGGATGGTCGTATTGACCACTTGAAAGGCAAACATGACGACCAAGTAATTAGTTGGTTATTGGCTTGTTGGTTTATCTTCAATGCTCGTAATGTATTCTATTACGATATCATCAAACAAAGATTCTTATCTGATGTAGTTGAAGCAGGTACTGCTGTAGACCCAGCTAAACTAGCATACAATCGTGAACAAGAAAATATTCGTAATAAGATTGAATCTCTTTATAATGATTTAAATAACACTGATGATTATTTTGAATTTAGTAAGATTGAGAAATCTATTCGATTATTGGAACAACGATTAAATCCAGAAGAACGTAATAAGATTATTGGTATGTCCGATATGATTAACGAATTGAAAGAAAACCGTAAGATTAACATGATGAAACAATCGCCTGTTATTGTAGATAATATCTTAGGTAGTTTAGATTCTATTCGTGCTGAAGCGATGTTAAGCAATAAAGCCAATTACTTTGGTAGAAATGATATGTTCGGATTTGGTAGTTATAATACCAATGTTAACACTACGTATTCTTCTGATATCGATAGCTTAGATTATTGGAATTCTTTATAAAACATAAAACCCTAGTCCCTCTAGTACTCCTAAGAGTACTAGAGGCTATAGGCTTGGAAAGAAACTATGTATTTCAAACGATAAGTGGATCAAGTTTATTCAAAGTGACCCGCGCCATCTTAACTAGCACGATGCTTTCTCAACCCCACACTTATCCCGAAGTTACGTGTAAGATATCAAAAACACAGATGGCTGCATTATGCTAATCGGAGTTCCTCTATATGCTATCCTAATCCTCGGGAAAGAAAGATATATACAGAGCACGAAATAGGAGAGCTACTTTCTATTTCATATAAAAGTAGTTTCTAATAAAATAATTTAAGTAATAATCACAGGCATTGGTGCAATAGAATAGTAGACATCATTGTCTTGGGTTCTACTGAAGAACAATACCTTAACCACATCTGTTGCAGTTACTTGAGCATTAACTTGTAATTCTGTATTCCATTTACGAATTGGGAATTCATACTCATTGTTTTTAATGATTAACTTAAACATATTTGGTTTTGGCGCATTAGGTTCACGACTGGTACGATATTGTGGTTTGGTAGTGTAATACACTTTCTCTAACCATTCTTCTAGTACAGTTTGACCACAAGAAATATTATATCTATAATCAGTAGCAGAAGCAATACGTACTTGACAGAAGATATTATCACCATAAGCTGGATTCTGATAAGCGTCAAAACCTAATAGGAATCGATCACCTGAAGCATCAGATGCAGGTCTTAACAAACGAATATCAACTGTTTGTGGGTGGATATGTTCTCTAAATGTATTGTTAATTACACCTAAGTCAATAGCAACATCTAATTGTTGCAATGGGCCAAAGAGTTTACCATTTAGGCTTCTATTTGGACTATTCTGGGTAATGTATACACTATTGGTTACATCCAACCATTGGTTTCTATCTAATGTAAATAAGTACCAGTCAAGCTGATAACCAATATCGTTATTAATCCACTTAGGTACAGGATAGAGTTTAACAGAGTAAGCGCCATCTCGCTCAACGATTGTATAGTTAAACGAACGTACAATTAAGTGTCGATTATTGTTATTAATAACATGTACTGATTTCTCATTATCTGCTAAGTAGTATACTAAAGATAAAGAGCCTTTAGTAGAAGCTACAGATTCAGCAGCTTTATCCAAATACAGTAATTCAAACTTATTACCATCTACTGGATAAGTAATGGTAGAACCATCTGAGTAATGTACTTTACCCATTAAGTTAATAGAGTTTTTCAATACTTGTTCTGGAATCAGAAGATTAGAATCATCTGTAGAATCGATATAGAACGACTCAAGAGAAATGTTATTAATAAACTTATCCGCATCTGATACATCGCGCAGTAATGCCGAATACTCAACAATCCAGTTAGTACGTGAACACAAACCACCACGGTCATCGTAAATCAAGATAAGAATCATCTCACCTTCTTCTAACTCATGTGTACAGTAGAAATCTGGGATATACCACTGAGTGTGATTATTAGAATCACGTTGTGCAACAGGCATTAATGGGATTTCGTTACCAATAAAGTTAAAGCTTTGGTCGTATCGAGCTGAAATAGCTAAACCACCTTGACCAGCAATAGTTCCCTTATAAGCAACTGCATGGTGAGGCGTTGTACCTTGAATATGGAATTGAGATGGAATCTTCAAGGTAGGACGTGCGACAGAATTATCGTAGAAAATCTGACGTGAGCAAGGTGTAGCTAATGTACCACCTGCAAAGAACCGCCCTTCTTCAGAAGTCATTTCATCAACCGCAATTTTATTGGATTGAATCAATCGTAATTCAGGTACTTGTGTGGTTGGGTCAATAGACATTACTTTATAAACTTTAGGTGGTTCTAAGCTAATGTCTTCAACATAATCATTTACTTTAGGAATCCATTTACGGTGGCCTTCTCGACCTAAATAGATATCGTGCATTGCCCAGCGTCGCCATGTCTGGGTATCATCGTAAATAGGCGGTTCACCGTCAATACCTACGATTGATGTATCCACAGCATAGTTTCTGGCATACACAGGTAGATTAGTTGGGATGTCCGTTGGACTAGGCATATTGTTCTCCTATTCTTACAAAATGAGATAATTCAATACTGTTTCGATAGTAAATACGAACGACTTGTTTTAACCATCTCATTTGGTGATATGTAATATCAGTAACAGTGTTTTTATAAACAGGATGGATTGTAACGTGTTTTAAACTAATCAAATCCAGTTTAAATGATGGTTCAATTTTAAAGAATTCTTGATAATTGGCTTCAATATAGTCAATAATCTCTTGGTCTAAGTATCTAGATTCCATATTAGGGAAGTTAACCAGATTCTCTGATAAATCGTAAATTAAACGACTTAGTAGAGGAGAGAATAACTTATATAACCCATGAATTGGTGGGTTGGTGGTTGTTTTTCTCTCTGGTAATAACATTGTCATGTAATCAGAAATCTTCTTATCTAATACTTCAGCTTCTTTCTTAAACTGATAAGCATCTTTAGGATAAGTGTCTCGTTTACCAGAAATCACATCAACAATCTCGTATGGTTTACCCTCTAACACATCTCTTCGATTAGGGATAACTGAACCATCTTCAGAAAATCCTAAGTCTTCTTTTGCAATGATACCGTTACCCACTTTAACTAAAAGATTCTTATCTTCCAAAATATCCCATCTATTATTCTTCGACAACATACCGTTATTTACATAACCTACTTGTCTATTGGCATTTAAAATACCTGTTAACTGAGTAATAGTACGTTTGTCTACTGTTGTATGGTTTTTCGTATCAGGGAAACCATACATTCTAAATGTAATCTTTTGTTTTTCTAAACTAAAGTCAATACAGCCTTTGCTGATAATGTGTACTTTAGGGAAGTCTACGAAATAATCAATACCTTCAATTAAAGCATAACCGTTTAAGAATACGTCTAAATACCCGTAGGGTACTTTAACAGGTTGTTCTTTTAATTTCTCTTCGTCAATATCCCAATAAACTTGAGTCAGTGTAAACGATAGATTGTTTTTCACTACTCTCGCTTCTACATCACGGCACAAGAAATCATCGTCTGTACGATAAATAAAATATTTATCTACTGTATTGTACATAGGTTCACGAGATGATGGTGTTTCGTATTTGTCAGTTAACCAAATTTTTGCTTCATCTGTTTGTTCATCGTAAGATTTATTTAACATTACTTTATCAGTAATGTCTTCCCAAACAGTATAGTCATTTTGGTTTTCGTTTAGTAACTCTTTCTTACAACCGTAGAAACGATATTCGGAATCTTTACTAACAATAGTAAATTTATTCTTACCTTCACCAAAATAATGGTATGGTTGACGTGTACCGACACCACCGATAAATTCAACATAACGTGTACGTGTATCTTTAACTGGATATTGGTTATAATTACCTAAACGAGACCATGACAGTAGTTTACCATTTTCATCGTATTCGAAGATAGTAGACATATGTCTAAAAGTATAAGGTACATTGACTACCTTACCACCTAAACCATCGTTAACAAAGTCCTTGTAAGGATGTACTGATTTTGCAGTATACCAGGTAACTGCATTATAACCATAGACGTTTTGAATACGTTCTAGGTCGCATATAGGTTTATCCAAAGAGACTAACTTCATTAAATCAGAATTCTCTAATACATCAGCACGCCATTCTTGGATATTTGAATTTACGCCTAATAGGGCTGCTGTACGATTACGATAAGGTAATTTGTTTAACTCATGTAACCGATGTGCATTATAAGGGAATCTGATATTACGATATTGTTTACGGTAATGTACTTGGAATACAATCCTACCTTGTGTTTGGTCAATAAACTCATGGTCATGGATTAATTCCTTAACCAAGTTAGTGCTAATTGAAAAATCACAGTTTGTTACTTGACGTACATTGGAAATATTATTACGATGTAACAAAACACCTTTATACATCTTAGGTGAGTTATTGTGGTAGAATGACAAATAAAAGTCACAATCATCGAAATATTCAAAAGTATTTTGTCTATAAGATTTATCATGGGTAAACAAATACTTACGAATACCATCTAGTAAAGATTTAAACGTAGGTGTTTGATTTACGTTAATCTCTACTGTTTTGTAAATAGTTGAATCGTAAATAAGCTCTACCACATCTTTCTCCAAAATAGGATAAGAGATAGGATTATCTACAATGTAACCATTAATATACGTAAAAATCTTACCTGGTTTTCTTTCGTACTTACGGTAAAAATCACTAATGATAGTACGTTGAGACATCCTGATTAATTTAAGATATAGGATATCTGTTTTATCAGCGGGTTGATTTGGTCCAGATGTTGTATGTAATGCATTTCTATAAGTTCGAAATGTAATGTCTTCTTTATCCATATCCCAAGGGATTTTTGTTTCTTCTCGGATAATAATAACAATATTCTTCTCTACTGTAGTCGTAAAGTAAATATGTGTTAAAGGAATCATAATGCCTTTTACTGTATAGAACTGGAACAACACATTGGTTTCTTTACAGTATTCTGCCATGTTCACCCATTCTGAACGTTCTGGGTATTCTATAAAAGGCAGATTAACAATAGGTTCAAATACTTGTCCTAACACATAAGCATGATATCTATCGTATTTAGTAGGTAAGTTATAGTCTTCCGAGAAAATTTGGACGTGGTTACGCGCACCACCAAATGGCGTAATTCTAGCAGGTCGAATAATCGATTGATTATCTTGGTGAGGCGCACCCCAGAGGTTATAGATAAAATGACCGATAAGATAAGGTACCTTCATCTTCTTTTATCCTTTCAGTGTCTTATCGTCCAGTTACAATACCATTGACACCTAGGACGAATTGTTGTTTATCTCTTGAGAAGTTTCGTAATGCGATTTTAGTCAAACCAGCATTCTTAAATGGTTGTTCTGTTAAACACATTGCTAATACAGCAATAAATGTAGGGATATGTTCCATGGAAATAGACAATAATTCCATTTTATCCAAACCTACCCAGACTGCACTGTTTAAATTCTTAGCAATAGTAGTGTAGAACATACCGATATTCAAACCTTTTAATGTAGGGTTATCAATCTTCTCATGTACATCTTTAATAAAATCATCTACAGATTTATAAACCAAACCATTTACATATCGTGTAATATAAGTCGCAGGAATATTAATATCACGAGAGAGTTTAGCAATCACTGCTTGAAGTTCTAAGTCACCAATAACTTCTTGTTCGCTAAGCATAGAGTAATATAACCATGCGCCTAATACACGCAGTGTAACAATATCATCTGGACCACAATGAAACGCCATAGAGATAGCATTGGTAATCAAATCGGAATAAGTCTTCATGGCATTTTGAGACAATGATTTAATAGCACGTGGACCATTCTCTACTAAGTCTGAAGTCAAACCACTACGCAGTGTTTGTAAGGTATAGAGACTACGGTTACCTACAGTGTATTCACCAGGTTGCATTTCACGTACAAATGCTGTTAAGTCTGTTGCAACATATTTTAAATTACGACCTAAGTCAACCACTACAGGATGGTCAAATTTAGGGATAATGTCATTTGGATAAATTAAAATAGTACGGTTATTTTCATCTACTTTAATCCAAGGGTAGTTCTGTGCTAAAGCAGTACGAATCTTTTCTTCTACACCTTTAATATTTAATACTTTACCAATGGTGGTTTCGTAAGGAGATTGATAAATCATTTTCAGTATCCTTTAAAATTAAAAAAAAAATAATGTTTATTTTAGCTAAAATACCTACTGTTTCAAATAGGCTACATTCATACTTTCTACTTTTATTTATTGCAATTTAATTATAAATAAATTTAATACTGTTTATATATATCAGTATTTCATTTTGATTATTATGAATGTCGAACTGCTCGTTTGATTTCAAATACCATTTAAAAGGATTGTGTGCACACACTCTTTACTATTCAGTTTAAAATGGTAAAACGACTTTTACACTAAATTATAAACCAAAATATGGAGACTCTGAAATGAGTAAAGTTGATATTTACGTATCCAATGCTACCCCTTATAGCTTCCATCTTGGTACTGATGATAAATCAGGAAAAGTGCAAACTCTAAAAACATTGCCTCGTCCAATGCATTTGCCTTTCTTCCTGTTCTATGGTCAAAAAGGTACTCTAGATGAAGTCATGGTAGATGGTGCTGCATTTGCTAAAATTTACGGTACTGAAACGCTTCGTGAAAATAGTCCCTACTTTAACCACGTATCCCCTTTTATTAAAGGTGTGCTTGAAGATGGTGGTACTATTCTTGCTAAACGTATTGTACCAAAAGGTGCTGAAAAACTGGCCTCTGTACGTGTTTCTTTAGAATACGTAGAAACTACTGTTGATGAATACCAACGCGACCGTGAAGGTAACTTTGTTAAAGACAGCCGTGGTGGCTTTACTACTACAGGTAAACAAATCCCTGGCGTACTTTATCGTTTCGTAACAGATGAAATCCCTACTACTGAAGTAACTGCTGGTACTAATACTTACAAAAACTTTGAATTTGGTATTGGTTCAGAATCTGTTGGTGACTTGACCGATGGTCAAGGTGCAACTTCAAAACGTGTTCCGTTGTTTGACTTTGTAACTAACTCACCAGGTGCACATGGTAATCTGTCTGGTATCTCTATTTGGAGTCCTACTAGCAAAGACGCTTCACCTATCAACCATATTGCATTCTCTGATACTGGAAGCTATCCTTTCCGTATGCAATTGGTTACTAAAGAAACTCCTACCTCTAACCCTGTTGTGGCTACTACTGTATCTGGTGCTCGTGAGATTGACTTCTCCTTGAAACCAGAAGCTGTTTCTAAATCTGGCTTGCATTATCACTTAGGTGAAACCTTTGTTGAATTGTATAACGACTTGACTCCAGCTAATCCATTGTTGCCACCTACATTTGGTCCATTTACTCGTCTGTATGTTTACCAAAATAACATCGACTCTGTACTGGAACTCTTTACTACTAAAGAGATTTCTGCTGAACAACGTGGTGATTTCTCAGGTGTAACCAGTACTGATGTAAGTGCTAAAAAATATTTGTTTAACCTATTTGGTGGCCGCCATTCTGATGGTGATCCTTATCAAACTTACCGTCAAGGTGAGTTAGGTACCAATGGTGTTATTCTAGGTAGCAACAGCGTGATGTGGGCTAAAGGTGGTACCGATGGCGACATGAATGATGCTGACTTTGCTAAAGCTGTAGAAGCTTGGTTGGAAGAAGTAGCTGACCCTAATGGTAAATACATGGACAATGTATCTTACAATGACTCTACTTTCTGGGATACTGGTTTCCCTCTGGAAACTAAGTTGAAACTGGGTAAATACATTGCTACCCGTAAAGACCGTTGGGTATGTGTTAGCACCCATGTGGCTGGTGAGGAACAACCTATCAGCATCGCTGAAGAAAATACCCGTGTAGCAGCTATTCGCTCTGCTGTACGTTTGTTTGCTGACTCTTCTATTTACGGTACTGGCGCTTATCGTGCTGTAATCGTAGCGGGTTCTGGTCGAATCGATAAAACCGTTTCTTCTTATAAGAAACGTGTTCCTAAGTCTTACGAACTATGCCGTATCGTTAGCAAATACTGGGGTGCTGGTATCGGTCGTGCTAATAGCACTTACGATTATACTGAAGGCGACAATAACTACTTCAAGTATCTGGTTGATGTGACTAACTCTTGGGCACCTTACCAAGTACGTAATGAAACTTGGGCTTCAGGTGGTATGTGGTCTGAACGTTCTGACCGTAAAGTTGACTTCTTCCCAGCATTCCGTACTGTATACGACAATGACAGCTCTACACTTACTACACTTCGCCCTATGTTGGTTCACGTAGAACTGAACAAAATTGGTTACGAAGGTCATCGTGCATTCAGTGGTAAAGATTGGCCGGAAGAGCGCTTCTTACAAGAAGCTACTGATTGGTATTACGACCAAATTAAAGACTACAAGTTCGGTGGTAAAGTCGAAGTAGAATGGAGTATTGAAATTACTAAACTTGATAAAGAAAAAGGCTATATGTGGCATACTGAAGGTATTGTATACGCAGATGGTCAACGCACTGTTCAAGTATTCAATACTACTAATATGCGTCGTTCTGACAAACCTGAGAACTCACCTGCTATTGTAGCGTAAGGATGATAGTAGGGTAATCTAATTTAAGTTACCCTACTTATTGATTTTTTAATTAATGTACAAAAGGATTACAATAATGGCTCGCGTACAACCCGTCTTTATGGCGAAAGGCAATGGTGGATTTGCCGATGGTATCCAAACCAATGTATCCCACTTAATTGAAGGTGGTAACTTTGGTTATGCTAAACAATGGCATTCTTGGGTCAATAACCACCAATATACTTCACGTCCACTCTTGACGTTCTTGTTAGAACCACCTATTGGTTTTAAATTGCTACCTAATAAAGAAGACCACATTGGTGCACTTCGTTCTCTAGTAGAAACTGTGCGTCACCGCTGGACTGGTTTGCAACACAAACTGACTGTTAACGTGGAATCTTCTCAATCATTCGGTGGTAGTGGACAAAAATACGAAGTATTCACTAACGTAACTGAAGAACAATCTAGCGTTTCTCTATCTGTATGGGAACGCCCAGGTTTGGCTATCGGTCGTTTCTTTAAATTCTGGATTAACATGTTGATGATGAATCCAGAAACTAAATATGCTTCTATCTCTACTGTAGCTGGTACCGAAAAATACGACTCTATGCCAGACATGTACGCCATGTCTATGTTGTTTATCGAACCTGATACCAACCACCGCCATGTTGTTCAATCTTGGATTGGTATTAACATGTGGCCTAAAGACTCTGGCGATAACGAAGCTAAACACGATAAAGATAACCCATCTGAAGTACGTGAATTGACTATTGGTTTCACGGGTATCTTTCAATATGGTCCAGGCGTCGACTACTTCGCACAAAAATACCTGAATAACATTAACTTGATTGGTGCAAATGAATTCCATCAAAAAGCTGCTATCCAAGGTATTGATGCAATGGTGGCTAATGCCCGTACGAGCTACGTTGACACTGTACGTGCGGTGAGTAAAGCGCAATATAAGTAGCAGGTTTTGACGATTTTACATAACCTCTACGACTACAATGGATACAGTATTTATATTCATATTACCATTATATGAGTAAGTATTAAAACATAGTAAATGATTATCCTTGCTCTCCTTAGCGGGAGCAAGGGTGATTATCTATTATGTTTATGCTTTTTATATTAACTTCCACTTAAAAGGAATATTGGTATGTCTGAAAGTTTTGGATATAAAGAAATTAAGGGTTTTGAGAACTATTTGATTTACGATGATGGTAGTATTTTTAATAAGAATACTGAAAAAGAATTAACTGGTGAGAAGATTGTCTTATATAACAACGGTAAGACTAAATGGTTTACTAAATCTGCTTTAATGAAAGAATACTTTCCTACTGTTGACTTAAAAGGATTTAAAACTATCCCTGGTTTCTCTGATTACATGGTAAGTAGGGAAGGAGTAGTATATAGTAAAGTATATAGAAAAATACTTAATTTAACTAAAGATTGTAATGGGTACCATGTCGTTTCAATTTTTAATGATAACAGGGTTAGAAAGACTAAGAAAGTACATCATTTAGTATTAATGGCTTTTAAACCAGATGATTATAAGTTAATTACTACTGACTTTAAGAATAACCATAATGCTGATGGTAAGATTTATACTACTAATCACATCGATGGTGTAAAGACTAATAATCGTTTAGATAATTTAGAGGTCATTGAGCATAAAGATAATGTACAACATGCTATGGATACTGGATTAGTTTCTACTGTTAAACCGGTTAAGATTAAGTTTCATGATACTGGTGATATAAAACATTATCCGAGCATGATTTCTGCTTCTAGGGCTTTAGGAATGCAGGAAGACGGTGTATTGCAAAGACTAGAGCATCCTAACTATAAGTGGGTTTTATGGAGTGATGGTACGCAAATTATTCTTGAGAGTGATGGTGAATTTGAAGATATAAGATACATTCCTAGAGAAGGTGGTGGTATGTATCAAAATATTGTCGCTATTGATTATAAGAAGAATGCATTTGAAGAGATTATCTATCCTAGTATTAACGAATATTGTAGGGCTACTGGGATTACTCCTTCGACAGTTAAGAAAGCATTTGAACATACTGGTCATCCTATTATGCGAAATTTGCATAGAATTAAGAAGATGGATGATCCGAATAACTGGGGTTTACCTGTTAAGTTAGATCCGATATTTGAATTAGCTACAAGTAGTTACAATAAAGGAAGAATCTATGTATTCTTGAAAGAAGGGTGTGTACCCATTATTAAATTACCTAATGAAGACTTTAAGATAGAGAGTGATAGCAGGTTCTCTAATACGAATATAAATAAGATTAGAGAAAAGTTAAGACATAGGGATAGATATCAATTAGATGATGGTTATTCTATAATGTATTATGAAAATTTTATGAGCACTGAAGAATATAAAAAGAAATGGAGAGGATTATTTAATCAATTTGAATACTTAGGTGTATAATGATTGATTATTACCAATATAAAAAAATAAAGTTATATATAAAATATACTACTCTACCTTTCTAGGTAGAGTAGTATATTCTTATGTTCTTCTTATTCTTGGAGTGCTTTTGTTGTCTTCTCTATACCAAGCACTAGTGCATTTACAAAATCTATATGCATTTCGTAATCGGTATAGGTGTAACTATGCATATCTAGATATTGATATTCATCTAGAAAATTCATAGCAGTGTAACGAGAGCTATTAACAATGTCTCTCACTACTTCTATAGACAACAAATAATCATCGTTTATAACCATATCGTCTTCCCTTTCTTTGGTTAATTAACTAACTGTTAGTAGGATTTTCACCTTTAATCCAATCATAGAGTTCCTTATCATTCAAAACAACGATAGCCGAATCTCGTACTAATCCTTTAATGAATTTATTACGGGATTCTTTAAGACTTGCTTTAACTTCATCTGCTGCTCTATAATAAGAATGTCTAAACAAGTATTGGTATGGAGTTTCTAGATTGGGAGTTCCAAGCACTTGTTCAACATTGATATCATTTGGTGTAATAGATAAACCATATTTACTATTAACAGCATCGAGTATAACATAAGGGTTATCAAGATATTCATCGACATACTCTTCAACATTATCTTCGTTTACTTTAATAGTAATTTTAGTTGAGGTAAATAGGCCAAAGTTTTCACTAATCATTCGAATAGTACCCAATGGTTTACTTCTATTCCATGGTTGTACAGAACTATCGTTAATGCGATACATACGATCACCATCCACACGAACAAATGAGAATAATTCTTTAAAGTCACTTGGATTTTTAAAGTTACCTGCATTTAAAGAATCTTTACATAAGTTTGTAGATGGATAGATTTCAATACTACGAGAAATCATTGCTTCTTCTTCTGTACGGTTACGTAATGCCTCATCGAATAAGTGTTTAGTAGAATGACGAATCGAATATTCAGATAACTTTCTTACCTTTTCGTTAGCGATTTGATTGTAGCGTGAGGTAGAACCAAATAGGTCACCTAAGATTTCACGTTGATGCTGACGTTGTTCCTCAGTAAACTTCACTGGTTCAAATGGAGCAGATTGTTCTTGAGGTTCTTTAGGCTCTTTAGATTCTTTATTTCGTTCATTGAGATTTTGCTCATTATTATCTAAAATGAGTTTATCACGCAGTCGAACAAGAATCTCTATTGCCTGATTGAGTTCTTCAATCTCGCTAGTAGCATATTCACCTGTTGAAGGATTAAATCCAGGGGTAAAATCAGGACGCGGCTGTTGATGAGGAAACGGACGGCTATAAAATGGACGGTTATACACATTTGCTTGGCTACTAAAACGAGCATCTCCGTTGATTCTAGCCATCGTTTCTTCAAACATTTCTTTACGGTGTTTTTCGTCGAGGCGTTCTTTTTCAAGATTCTCTCGTTTCTGAAGCTCTTCTTCAACGCGTTGTTTGACAAGTTCATCCAATTGCCTCAGTTCTTCCAAACGTTCTTCGTCGAACTTCTCGATTTCTGCTTCGTCACGAAGATATTCTTCACGGGCTGTCATTTTAGGTTCCTCCTTAAGTTTATTAACCAAATTATCAAACTTAAATGGTGAGTTTTTATACACCATAGCAGACATATGGAGATTTGGATCATCGCAATCAGATTTTTCCAAAATCAAATTAATAACTTTTTGAATTTGTTCAACCAAATTGAATGGTCCTAGAAGGTCTTTTACTTCTTCTTTATATTCTGCTTGTTGGATATTGTCAAGTGGTTCTGATAGAATTTTATGGAATTCTAACACACCTTCCAATTTAGCAAAGTTACCACCTACGATTTGTTTGATTTCTTCCTTAGAATAGCCCATAGATGCAGCGATATATGCTACGATACCAAGACTGTGACGTGGACCTAAGTCAAATTTTTCTGTTTTAAATTCCAATTTCTTCATTTTAAGATTCCTTTATATAAAAGTTACCTGAAAGGCGACATAGGCGTTATACGCCGTAAGTTAATAATAGATAAAAGAAAGATTGAGATTAATCTTTCACTATAATAGTATATTTTTATATAAAAATAAAATGTAACACCACTATTGTAAATAGTTAAAATTTATATATTCAATAGACAAAAGTATGAACTAATTTATTTCGAATGACTTTAAATTAGCACTGCTTTACTTAGTAATTAACTGGAGTTTATCATGGAAAAACAATTGACAGAAGATTGGAAAGAAGAGCTACAAAATGCTTCTAATGAAGAGCAATTAGAGATAATAAAAAAATGTCTTATAGCTGTAAGAGATAGTTTAAAAATCTCTACTGAAGATACTATTTCATTATTACTTTATATCGATCCCTATAACATCAATGCACCTATGGGAATTGATAAAGAAGTCGTGAGTGAAGTATTTAGAAATACAATGAAATTTAACTACTTTATTAAACATTATGTATTTAATAATGATAATTTTGGTTATCGTCTAGACGGTAGAAAAGTTTCATTTAGTTATTTACGTAATTATCTAAGTGAAGATGATTCATTTGGTTGGTTGAAATTCGTAACACGTCGTAATTGGGATAACCACCATTTATATCTACAATGTACGAAGAAAAATATTGCTAAAATAAGAGCTGCAATCACTGAAGCTTTTATTAATTTACTTAATTTAAATTAAAAGGAATTAGAAAAATGACATCAGAAATGATTAAAGTCACTAAACGAGACGGACGTCTAGAGAATTTAGATATTGAGAAAATCCACCGAGTGGTGACGTGGGCTGCTAAGGGATTGGACGTATCGCCTTCTGAAGTAGAATTAAAAGCCCAAATTCAGTTATACAATGGTATTCGTACTGAAGACATCCATGGTACTTTGATTAAGTCTGCGGCTGACTTAATTAGTTTAGAGAATCCTGATTATCAATATATGGCTGCTCGATTGGCTGTATTTAATATTCGTAAAATTGCCTATGGTGATTATACACCTCCTAGACTTTATACACATATTAAATCAATGATTGAAAAAGGCATTTACGATAAAGAGATTTTAGAGAAATATACTGAAGAAGAAATCGATTTAATTGAATCTTTTGTAGACCATAATCGCGATATGAATTTTGCTTATGCTGGTATTAAGCAAATGGAAAGTAAATACTTGGTACAAAACCGAGTGACTAAACGAATATACGAATCTCCACAAATTGCTTTTATTCTAATTCCTACTTATTTATTTGCAGAGTATCCTAAGGAAACTCGTTTAGATTATATTAAGAAATTCTACGATGCATTGTCATTGTTTAAGATTTCATTACCTACTCCTATCATGGCAGGCGTACGTACTCCTACCAAGCAATTCAGTAGTTGCGTAGTTTTAAACTGTGATGACAGTTTGGATAGTATTAATGCCACTACTTCTTCTATTGTTAAATATATCTCTCAACGAGCAGGTATTGGTATCAATGGTGGTCGTATTCGTGCATTAGGTAGTGAGATTCGTAAAGGTGAAGCAATCCATACTGGTGTTATTCCATTTTGGAAGATGTTTCAAGCAGCTGTAAAATCATGCTCTCAAGGAGGCATCAGGGGCGGAGCAGCGACTTTATTCTATCCTATTTGGCATTTGGAAGTAGAATCACTATTAGTATTAAAAAATAACCGTGGTGTAGAAGACAACCGTATTCGTCAGTTAGACTATGGTGTACAGATTAATAAACTAATGTATCAGCGTTTGATTGAGGATAAAGATATTACTTTATTTTCACCACATTCAGTAGAAGGTTTATACGATGCTTACTTTAACGATCAAGAGTTGTTTGAGAAATTATACTTAGAAGCTGAAAATAATCCTCTGATTCCTAAGAAGACAATTAAAGCTACTGAATTGTTTACATTGTTGATGTCAGAACGTGCAAACACTGGTCGTATTTACATCATGAACGTAGACCACTCAAACGCACATTCACCATTCGTTGAAAAAGAAGCTACAATTTATACTTCAAATTTATGTCTTGAGATCCTACTTCCTACTAAACCTTTAAATAATATTTCTGACGAAGAAGGTGAGATTGCTTTATGTACTTTAGGTGCTTTAAACCTAGGTATGGTAGATAAAGATAAGTTAGAAGATATTGAAGAGTCTATGGACTTAATTGTACGTGCTCTTGATTCTGTATTAGATTATCAAAACTATCCTGTTAAAGCAGCTCGTAATTCTGTAGATAAATATCGTCCATTAGGTATTGGTGTAATTAACTATGCTTATTACTTAGCTAAAAATGGTGCTCGTTATAGTAATGCTAGTGGACATAAGCTAACTCACGAATTGTTTGAAGCTATCCAGTATTATGCTTTAAAATCATCAGTGCAATTAGCTAAAGAAAAAGGTAAGTGTGGTGCATTTGAAAACACTAAATACTCTAAAGGTATTTTACCAATCGATACTTATAAAAAGTCTATTGACGAATTTGCTTCATTTGACTATAAACTAGATTGGGAAAGCCTTCGTAAAGATATTGTAGAGTATGGCTTACGTAATGCTACACTGACTAGTTTAATGCCATCAGAGAGCAGTAGTCAAGTAAGTAATGCGACTAATGGTATTGACTTACCTCGTGGTCCTATTACTGTTAAGGCTTCTAAAGACGGTATTTTAAAACAAGTCGTTCCGGAATATGAAAAGTTAGCTTATGATTACGAATACTTGTGGTATGATAGTAGTAATATGGGTATGTTGAAACTTGTAGCTATTATGCAGAAATTTGTAGACCAATCTATTTCTACTAATACTCGTTATAACCCAGCTAATTATCCTAATGGTAAAGTACCCATGAAAGAGATGTTAAAAGAGCTATTGCTTGCGTATAAGTATGGTGTTAAGACTTTGTATTACCACCACACTAACGATGGTTCTGATGACACTCAGGATAGCTTAGATGACGGTTGTGCAGGTGGTGCTTGTAAAATCTAACTAAAAAAGAATGGGCTAAGGGAATCTCCTTAGTCCTTTCTTTATATGAAAGGAAAAAAAGAAAAGCAATACCGTTAATATTGCCTTTCTTTGGTGAGGTTAATAGTTATTTGCTAACCACTTGTTGAACACGTCGTTTTCCGACTGTTTGTATTTTTCCAAGAATTTTTGTTCATCCTCAGTTAATTCTATTCCATTTAGAACTTTATTCTGTAAGATTTGAACTAAGTATAAATTCATCTTTAACACCTCCTTTCCGCGACATGATTTACTCTATACTCCTGCAGCAACAGGAGTATAGAGTAGTCGCTTTTATGCTTTATGTTTTAATATTATACACGGTGGATATTTTTAGCCAGCTCTTTATAATAGAGTTTGCGTGCTCTTCTCTCAAGTTCTGGGAGCATTGCATCGCACAAGTCTTCGACATCTGACCTAGTAATTTTAGGCTGTGGAGCTTCTTTAAAATTACTTTTAAAGTTGCTCTTTAAACCATTATTTTTAAACCCTACCATAAAGGTTCCTGGTTTTTTTCTAGTTTTCTTTTGTTTCATTTCATTGTCCTTTCTTAAACAATTTTCAGAATAAACACTACTTTAGTCTTAAGGTCTTTAAAGATACTTAAAGATACAAAAGGATGAGACAAAGTATCATCATCAATAAACACTGGATGAAGTACATAGTCTTCCTTGTTTGCTCTGTAGATATAGTTTTCTAGTTTACCCTTACCATACTCACCAGTTAATTCTATACCACGTGCTTTCAATGTAGGTTTACCTGCTACGATATCTTCTAAGAAGTAATTTACATGGCCAATAACCATACTATCAATTTCACTTAATTTGATTTCGTTTCTATCAAATTTATCGAGATCAGGTTTAATGATTACAGGTATTTTTGCTTTCTTAGGTTTACGCATATTGCTATCAGCAACATCAGTAATCAATGTATCAGTATCTGAATTAGTGATACAATGTTTATAGATATTATCTACAGCTTCTCTATTATATTTATCACTAAACATAATTTCGATAACATCATGCTTACCCTTAGCAGTATCTCTCTGTTCAATTAAATTTGAAGAGGTATTAGAACGTGCGTAATAACGATAATAATAAGTCATGAACCTATTGAATTTATCTTCTGTATCTAGGTTGTAGATAAACTTAATAAAGTCAGCAATCATGGTGGTATCATCGTGTTCATTAAACATAATGTTCGAAATAGTGGATGCAAGAGAATAAACAGATGTGCCGTAGAAGTATCGTTTCAATCTAGATACATCTAATTCTTTAGATTTCTTCATCTCGCCTAAGCGACTAAGCCATTCTTGAGAAATTCGCTCCAATCTACTGTATGGTTTAACCATCTTCTCTACTGGTTTGTAAATTGAAACCATAGTGTCTTTGTAACTATGGTAAGAATTTTTGTTCTTTAATTCGGCCATTGCCAAAGCCAATTTACATGCTCTATCTTCAATACGATCCATTTTTAATTTCCTTTATAAAATATCTGATTTTTTAACCATTTTAAAACAAATAATCTTAACCACATCTTCACCTTTAGGGTCTTTATCACCTGCTGAGTGAATATATACTGGTGTTAAAATTACATCATCGAAATTACCATAGTTACGATGATTAATCAGTGAATTAATGACACCACGTTCAATATCGTTAAAGAAACCTAGTTGGGTTTGTTCGATAGTAGCACGTAGTTCACCACAATCCATGAAAATGGTTTTAATTTGATAAGCCGTAGACTTAGCGATGTCTTCTTCTAATTGAGCCAATGGTTGATTAAGGTCTGGATTTACTACTACAGGAATACCATCTAGATTTCTTTTTAACTTCCATGAACTGGTTACCATGGGGTCATTAAACAAAAGAGGTTCAACAATGTTAAAACCATCTGCGATTAAGAAATCTTTCTTGCGTTTATCTATAGTAGCATTATTTAAAGTTTCACGTTTAAGTGTAGTACTTGTATAGTTAAATACTACAGCACGTACAAAATCGTCCATTTCATTATCTTCTACACCATATAGAGATTTAATGAAACGGTACATATCGCACTTACCAATCAATGAATTGATGATAATGTATGGTAAATCTGTAATCTTATTTGAAAACAGATTTTGTTTGTACACTTCGTTTTCTGAATAATGCCACATACAGTGTTCTATCAGTTTCTTACAAACTGGTGCTAGTTCATTATGGTAGATGTCATCTGAACCAAATGAAAGAGAATACGCGGTATGTTTAACCAGTGTATCTTTACGTAATGTAATGGAACCTAAAAATATACTCAACTCACGAACACTTTCGTTGTGTTTATTATTTAGGGTTACATATGCTGCTAAACTATTTACTTTGTTCATTTTAAGTTTCCTTTATAAAAGTTATTTTGATTCAAATTCGACAAGTAATTCCGGAAATGATTCCGATTCACTTATAAATTTTGAGAATTTTTTAATTTTTGCTCTAGCTATTACAGAACGGCGTTTTGCACGTTTAGATTTATACATTGGTTTTTTAATAATCATGTATAAGTCACCAATTCCAAATTCGTAACGGTAACTTAATCTAACTTTCTTACGTATAGACATAATGATTCCTTTATAAAAAATAAGATTACACTACGGTTTCCCATAGTGTAATCCTAGCTATTAAATAAATTATTCTTTACGATACACACCCACGCCTGTGGGCTCGCTATTAAAGAATGGTATAATGTTTTCAGTAAGATAGCGTAAGTTAATCCCACCTTGATTCTCACCATTTCTAATCCACAATAGATTCATTGCTTTCATGAAATCCCTATCATCATCGATGATAAGATATTGTGTTTCACTATTTTCTGGTTGATCCATTAACCATTTCCATACTTCATGACCACGACATAGTTTAGGAATTTCTTCCTTATCCACTCCTTCTACAATGTCTAAATTATACTGAATATAATCACGATTAATCTTATATCGAGTATTTTCATCAATGTAGACAGGAGTGCGCCAGCGCTCATGGATAGGTAATTTAAAACCAGAATTCTCAAACACTTTAGAAATGTCTTCGACTTTATTACAGCGTCGCCATGATGAAGAGATTACAAACTTAATATCTGGATGATATTTAAGTAGGTCTTTGAGAATAACCAAATTAGATGGGTCTACTTTATCATGGAAATATGTTCCTAACATATTACAAGCACCACGAAATGCGGTATGGTTAAGTACGCCATCGATATCTAGGAAAATGATTTTCTCTATTTTTTCAGACATTATATCTTTCCTTTCTTAACTGCACTTATAAGTTCTTTACCAAATGACCGGTATGGAGTTGTGATGAAGTAAATATATTTACCATCGGAATAGAAAGTAAAATGTTCACCTTCGTCAATGATCATTGTATCACTTTCAAATTTAGTATAGAAACTACTATCCAGCATCTTAACTTTACGTTTGGTTTTAACGCTGATAACGGCATCTGTACCATTAGTACCTACATCTACACGCTTAACAAAGTCAAGTTTCTTAATATCAGATACTACTTTATCAATGTGTTTTTTATATTCCTCCATTGGTAATGAACCAATATTTAAATGGTTAGAATAATGCATTGGTTTTGGTCGGTTAAATGCATTACCAATTGCATCAATTAAAAACTTAATCATTTTTAATATTCCTTTCTATCGATTAACGATGTACACTGTACGATCATTAGAGATACTGTGGGTAAATATGGTATTATACTTACCATTCGGCATGTATACTTCACCAATATCACTTTCGATCACTTTCCATGCTTTACGGATATTGCCCTTAGTGAATTTAGCAGTAACCTCATCCACTATGGTAATGTTATTGAAAAGATAGTCCAGACCCATCCTAACCAATACTGTCTTGATGAGTTTCTTGGTAAGTTTCTTATTCAAACCATATTCTTCAACAAACTTTTCAGTGTGGTTTTGCAACTTAGCCCACATTTGTAAAGGCAAGGTATACTTGAATCTGTATTTAGCATAACCAAACTTTACATTAAACCACAAAGCAGGTACACTGTCTTCTTGATAAGGACCGTCACCATAACGCCACTTATACGTAATGTCACTGTACTTCCAAGCGACATTATCCAAAGCTTTCATTACCTTCTCACAGTACTTACCGACAGTAGCGTCAGTGACTTCTACTTCTTTAGGCTTTTCAGGCTCGCCTTCTTTGTTCACTTTAGGTGTGTGAATATCTGGGTAAGGATTGCTGAGGTCAGGAATAATATCCATAAAACGCTTAGGACAAGTGATCTCAGTTTCAGTCTCATTCAAGAACTTCTCGCCTTCTTCAATGAGTTCCTCGTCTGAGTACACAGGTAAATTACGAGAACTAGGATGCTTACGTAGATAATCGATCATCTTCACGTACAGACCAAATCCACGATGTGCCTTACCCTTAACCGCATTAGTAATATCGTCTTTTAGATAGATAACAGCATTCATGGCCGTCATCATCATGGCGATATTTTGGCGATAATACAGACTATCACTAGCTGCATCCACCAACTCTTTCGGTGCTGTACTCTTCGTATTGACTTCTACTACTTTCTCATTACCACGGTTGATAGTGAGTTTGTTAGGCATCAACATCACTTCGAAACCGGAGTCTTTTAATACAGACACCATATCTTGACGGATACTCTCTACTTGTTTCCAAACATAATTACTCATTTTAGTTTCCTTTATATAAAATATTTTATTTTATCCCTTATATGAAGGGAAAAAGAAAGGCAATGCTTCCACATTGCCTTTCTTTGGTGAGGTTAGCGATTATTCGCTAACCAATTATCGAACACGTCGTTTTTCGACTGTTCGTATTTTTTAAGTATAGCTTTTTCAATTTCTGAAAGTTCTATACCAATCAGAACTTTGTTCTGAATTAATTGAACTAGATACATATCCATTTTTTCACCTCCTTTCTACGACATGTATAATCCTCTACTCCTGTTAGCGCAGGAGTAGAGGATTGTCGTTTTATGTTATTAATAAAATCAAATAGAGAAAGAGTTAAACTCTTTCTCTATTATCACTTAAATAATATATGTTTAAATTAAACTAAGTAATTTGTTTTATTCATGATGGCTATCAATAGCTTCCTCAATAGCCTTTTCAATATTCACGATGATCCTCAATAGCCTTTTTAATGTCGTTTCTACTTATCATTGTGTCTGTATTAATTTTATCTAATACTTCTCTAAGTGCTGTAACACTTTCCTCAGGAATACCTTTTACTACCATGGATAAAGGTCCTGAACTACCTGGTATATTGTCTAAAAAGATATATCTATACTGAGCATCGTTTTTAAACATCTGTAACCACTCATCAAAACAACTACTGATACTTGGATTAGGTATATTGTAATATTCCTCAGGTGTGATTGATATAGATACGTCATCTAAATCTCTATTTTCAGCAAGCATTTGCAATGTAATAAGATAAGCATACCAATAATGACCTAAGAAGTCTTTATCTTGTTCTCTAGGGTATTTTTTAATTAAAAACTGATTGATTGGATTTAATCTAAAGATATCTAAATCTAATCGTTTAGATTGATTTGAGATAGTTTTAAACATATGGCTTCCTTTATAAAATATACACTAGGATAGAATTAACTATCCTAGTGTATGGTTAATTAAAATAAGATGTTAAACAACTAATTTAAATACTAACATTTTTAAAACCTTTTTATCTTCTTCAGTTTCAAAAACAGGTATTAATTTAGCAAAATTTTTAGGTCTGTAAAGTTTTACTTTATTAGGTCTTATCTCTTCATCGTAATATTCCTTAAGGAATTGGTAAGATGGACACTTTTCATTTGGTTTAAACTTACCAGCAATGAATTCATCACTACCAAAAGTAGAAGTTAAGACTAACCCAAAACATGTGCCGAGTCGATGTTTTCTTAATTCTTCTTCAGGTAACTGGATAAAATCATCTGTAGTACCCATATATCCTTTATCTAAATATACTGGTACTTTTCTATTCAATTCCTCAATATCGGCATTATAGAAGAATTCTTTTAACCCATTCACATCATCTACAGGGACTCCTACAAAACCCATCTTGTCTTTAACAATCTTGGAGTAATGGTTACTTGATACCATTCGATAACACATTTCTTTAACCACAAGATCAACAAATTCTTCAAATGCTTCTTCAGTTTCAATTTCATAGCGACTAATTAAAAACTCTTTAAAGACTACCATTTTAGATCGGCGAGAAGAAATCACTTTTCCCATTTCACGAAATAAAGTGAAGAACAAGGGAAAGTAAGATAAGCTTGACCTTTTAAAAAGTCTTTCTAATTCAATACAAAGACCACGATTATTTGGATTCTCTGTCATTTTATCAAGGTGCCCAAACCAATCTTCTGCTAACTTACCGGTAATCTCAACCGGTATTGGTGCATCCGAAGGAATGTTATTTACTTCTCTCATCCTTTTAGCTTTTTCATCAGAAATATAAAAATCTTGTAAAGTTTGTTGATTGGTTTTATGTCTAGATGCTGAAGCAAATACTGTACCAAGTTGTCTAGCGATAATACTGTAAGATTTCATGTCTTATTCCTTTTTAGGTTAAGTTTAAATTAAGAAGCTTATTTAAAGTAGCCTTCTTTCACTACTTCATTTAAATATTATATAGCTAATAAAAATTAAGATAGAGGGTAATATCCCTCTATCTTAATTACCTTACATTAAAGTTCCATATCTAAATCACCATCTTGGATTTGAGTGTCCACTTGGCTTACAAGATAGGAAGATATTTCCACTTCTTGTGGTGCTACTTGAACATTATCAGAAGTTAACCAGGCATTAATCCAAGGAATAGGATTACTTTTCACTTCTGGGAAGAATGGTTCCATACCAATAGCGCGCATACGTGCATTAGCAATATATTCAAGATATTGATTCAAAATAGTCTCATTTAAACCAATCATACTACCATCTTTAAACAAGTATTTACACCATTCTTTTTCTTGGTCCACCACTGTTTTAAAGATTTCGTAAGTTTCAGCTTCGCACTCTTCGGTTACTTCTTTCCACTCTTGTCCTTCTTTACCCGATTTCAAGATGTTAATGATATGCTGTGTTACAGTTAGATGAAGTGATTCATCCGATATGTTCTCAAGTACTCGCAAGGTACTCAACGTTAGTTAAAACTGCTATATGTTACCACATAGTCCAGACTATATCACGATCTTTGGTGGTTAGTCAAAGACCCTCTGCTTTTGGGAAGTCATTAGCTTACTTCTCTACTCTACTCACTTAAACTAATAAGACCTTATTTTCTAATTAGTCGCTTTCGATAGTCGTTAGGCATTTATCTTTATTTATTTTGTAATTCCATCTAGAAACAGTGCTAGGGTCTACTTTAAATAGAACTGAAATTTCTCTATTGGTCATGTTTTTATATTTGTCTAATTCAGACTTGTAATTATTAAATTTAATATAATTAATGTCATTCGCATTCTTAAATGAATCAGGGAATGGACCGTATTCTTTATACATTTCTTTCCATCTTTTCCCATGTCTAATTAAAGAAATATATCTGGAATGAACATTAAATTTATTACCTATATAATCATTATCATAACCATCGTTCAGTAATCTAGCTATTTCTATATAATCAGAATTTGATATTTTAGCCATACTGTTAGTCTCACCAGATTTACCAACCATGAGACCAGTTTTGTATGCGTGTCTAATATTTTCAGAATAGGTAATTATCTCTAGATTAGAAAAATCATTGTTTGACTTATCACCGTCTATATGGTTTACAGCCATACCTTCTGGTATATCCGATATAAACGTACTAGCGATTAATCTGTGTAAACTACCTAACCCATTACCTAACATGTAATATCCATGCTTACCTACGGTGGGTTTTAAAAATCTACCTCTAGTTACTGAAAATACATAACCACAACTATAAATCAAATACGGTAGACTAGTCTTACCTTTATAAACTAATCTACTTTCTGATGTAAGTATTTTTTTAATATCTATCATGATGCAGCCTTTCATCTCTTGCTTATCATAATAGTATAAATAAAGAATTTAGCTCGGTGATTGTCCTAGTGTATAGGATGTCTCCCGAATTAACAGAGTTTTTCAATTACCATCACTGGTAAAAGCCGCCATTGGATTCAACGGGAAATGAATTTAATGATTTTAGCATTACCTTCCATCAACTTGCGTTCAGCAAAGCTAAACGAACAAGCAAACGATACGTAGAAACGGATGGCTTCAAGTGCATTTACAGAAAACATACAAAGATAAATTTTCTTCATTAATTCTTTTTTACTAATGGTGATTTCTTTTACTTCACCTGTTTTCTTATTCTTAATCTCAAATTCACCTTCACCCAAAAGATCATAATACTTTTGAAGTTCGATTAATTCGTCGTAGTATTTTGAAATTTCAGCAGCTCGTTTCAAAATAGCTTCATTGACTACAATGTCATCAAATACTTCACTTGGGTCATTGACCACATTTCGAATGATATGTGTATAAGAGAAAGAATGCAGTCCTTCGATACTAGTCCACCATATTGTCCAGTGTTCTAATTCTGGAATAGAAATAATAGGTAAGAATGCAATAGCTGGTGCACGTCCCTGGACACTATCCAAAAGTGTTTGATATTTTAAATTACTTAAGAAAATATGTTTTTCATTATCTGGAAGATTGGCAAAATCCATCCTATCTCGAGACACATCTACTTCCTCAGGTCTCCAAAAGAATGATTTTTGTTTCTCTGTTAAATCATTAAAGATTTGATATTTAGATTGGTCGTAACGTTGTACATTTACTGGTTGACCTAGAAACATTGCTTCCTTAGTAGCGTCATTAGGATTTCTATCAAATACAGAATATTGGTGTTTTACCTTTTCTTGCATGATTCACTCCTTATCGTCACTATCTTGCTGTTGATTTTGTTCGGCTTCTTCACCGAAACGAGGTAATACTTCTTCTACAACTGTACCCATGTTAAACACTCCTTATAATAAGTTGATGATTGTTACTTATTGTTGACGGTTTTTAAGATTAAACAAGTTGGTTTCTTCTTTACGTTTTAATAAACGTTTAGTTTCACTTAACTTATATTCTATCGTAATAAGCTTATCTGATACGTTATTAAACTTATCTCTAGCTTTATTCTCTTCTTCTATTGCTTTAAGTAATAATGTAAGAAAGTATTCTTTTCTATATTCCGAATCTCTTGGTCGAACTAATGAAAAATCTTTTCTACATTTCCTAACATTATCTAAGCAATTTTCCCATATAGCCTTATATTCATTATATTTAGATACATTATCTTTTAACTCAATTAAAAGACTTAGTTCTAAATCTTTTAATGTACGCATTATAATTTCCTTTAATTTGTTTATTTAAAGATACAACTATGTTTAGCTGTAATCTGACCTTTTTTAACTTCTATATTTTTATATACTCCCTCTGGGAGTTCTGTACTAGTTAAATAGAAGCTAACTTCATTATCAGATTTATCGTCTTTTAAAAATATAGTAATATACGTATAAGGTATTACTCTTTCAATTTTATTTTCATCTAAATTGTAAAGTAACTTAGGTGGACTAAACTTTAAATCATTTACTCTCACCATTGGTGGTTTATATTTATAACCAGATACTTTACATATATCAATAAGATTAGATGTATCAAATTCCTGTAAGAATGCCATTTGGTGAATAAAACCCATGTATATGGAATAATCATCCGATGGAGGAATATATTCGCTAACATGAACTTTCTCTACTAAATCCATTAGTATTGCAGTATTATAGATAGCTTCTGTATTACTTGATAAAATAATATCGTTTTTTACTTTACGTAGTCTTTTCATTAAACCAGTAGATAATAAATTATTAAAATGTATTTTAGATAATAAATTACCGAGTTTGGAATTAAATGCTAACTTATTACTGATTAAATAATCGCCTTTTACTGGTTCATTTAAACCAGGTACAATGATAGAATACTTAACCTTATTTAAATCTTCTGTATATGGTGATTGATCTATTTTTAGACAATAAGGTTGTTCAATTAATTCTTTTAGAATATTATCTGACATCCCAGTATAATAACTAACCATTAACTTGTATTTAGACACATTTGATGGTTCTAAATAAATTTCATTCATTAGACCACTCATTTTAAATTTCCTTTCGTTTTAAGATATAAAAAAGTCTTTAATTGTACTTGGTTGGATATTTAATCTAATATTGGTGGTTTCATTACCAGCTAGATATTTAATAGCTATCTCAGGGATAAGTCTAATCCTATTAGTATAGTCTATCCCTGTTTTATAATACGTAAATCCAAGGACATTAGATTTCTTAATAAACACTACATCATCTACCAGAGAAAGCGTTTTTGATGTACTTACTTGTAAAGTTTTACCAGAATGGTTATGGTGTGTAGTTATTTTGATTGAACCATTATATCTGTCAGCTGGGTCATCTAACAATGTAACTGGTATAATGTTATTAATAACTACTTTATCCACAAACTTCATTAATTCTCTTAAATCAGATTCCATTGTATAAAAATACTCTGACTCTGATTTATTAAAATCTAATCTAAAAGCACTATTCAAATAAGACGAAATCTCATCGGAATTAATCTTTAAAATGTAATCACCTAAACATACAAAACTCTCTTGTTTACAAGTAGTATTAAGTTTATAGTAATTAGAATCTTTCTTTAAATAGTAATCTATCCTACTGGACTTAAGATTACTCACACCCAATAGTTGACCAATATTACTTAGTTGATTATTATCTAAGTTATATCTAACTATCCCACTCCATGTTTTGCAAGTTATATTGCTAATAGTGAAAACAATATTATCACATGTCCATTTTAAGAGTGATTTAATCTTTTTAGAAATCCCATTGCTATGCAAATCACGAATTAAATATTTTAGACTCTCTAATTCTTTAATAAAAATAAAAATACCAGAGAATTCACCAAATACATTATCTACTTCAAGAAGATAACCATCTGTATAAGTAAATTCGTTTTCTTTACCTAGTAATTTATTTACTTTAACTGTAGGAATATTAAAACCTGGGTTTTCCTCAATAACGATGTCTGATTCAACATCTTCATTAGGGTCGGTATTTGCATTTAAATACTCGACTAAATCTTTTAATTCATGTAGCATTTTAGTATTGTAGTCTGATACATCAGATTCTGTAAATTCGACTAATTTACCTTCTACTATACTTTTCTCAATTGACATAAGTTTGAATAACTTAGTGTTATTTAATTTTTCTAAGAAAGTATTTTCCATTTCGTTACTCCATTTAAACTAAAAAATATAAAGATAAGTATACACTGGATTAATCCAGTGTATACTCACTTAATCCATAATATTTTCAACTACTATAATTTTAATCAGCGAGAGCTAATTCGTATACAGTACACGGTAATTCGATATTATCCTCGCCTTTTATCTTAACTACAGTAAGTGGTAAATGACCATAAAAAGTATTTTCTTTCTCACTGTATGCTTTTATAAGATTAGATGGGATAAAATGATACAACACACCATCAGAGTGATTAAAAGTAATCTCTATGCCATGTTTCTTTTTACTGTATTTAATAACGAGTGCTCTCTCATTATTATTCAGTAAGAAGTCGCGTACATTTGTATCAAAACCAATCAATGTATTAGTGATACCTTTTTCTTTATCTCCTATTTGTTTAAGTACCATTGTTGTTAAAATAGGCATAATTCGATTATCTTCTTTTTTATCTTGGAACGATACATCAAAAGTCAAATTACCTTTAATAGTGTCTATAATAAATCCAAGTGTTCTATATTTGTCTTCATTTAAATCTAATTTAATAAATTCACCTAAGTCAGAAGGAATGTATGTTCCGAATAGATTCCTAAGTTTATAGCCACTATTACTATCAACATCGTCGATATTAGCTAGTTTTAACTCCTTAGTAGTGAGATAAAACATAGTACAAATATTAACGAACTTCTTATAGTATTCTAAACGTTCTAATTTATCTCCCTCGTATAACAGGGCATCTACGATATCTTCTCTAGATGAGCCTTGGTATTCTCTATGTAAACACATAGCGTATACGAATACTTTTCTAAAGACTTCGTAATCGATATTCTCAATACCTAATTTATCAAATGAATTCAATAATTCCATTCCTACTTTGGTACAAGCAAAATGATCATATTTAGATTTAGTACTAAACATACCGCTATCAGTAAGGAATCCGGTTCTATCCGATAATTTACTAATATAAATACAAACACTATCTTTAAAGTAATAATCAAATTCTAATTTAAAATCTTTAGAATCAGAAATCTTTTTATAATCTTTAAAAATCTCATTGTACATTTCTTTAATGATTTCAATCATTTCATCGCGTTGTTTTGTATAAATAATCATTTTAGTTTCCTTTTAATAAGTGTTAAGAAATAGTGAGAGATATTTAAATATCTCTCACTATAATGATATATGTTTATTCAATATTTAAAAAAGAATGTCTAATAATATAAAGAGATATGGTGTAACCCATATCTCTTTATTAACTGTAAAATTATACTAAAGATCGATAACACATGTACCAATAAATGCTACAAAAGTCAGTACCAGTGAAGATACTAACGTAATGTTTGCCATTAATTCCATCTTAAAAATCCTTTATGGTAATTTACACAAAATAGTCCAAATAACACCTATGGCTAAAACCAACAGGATACTGATGATAAAATTAAACATTATACTGTGTTCCAATTTATTGTCCTTTTTTAAATATACTTATAAGATAAATCCAAATTACCTGTCCAAGTATAAATATTTTCTAATAGATTAGCTCGATAATATTTATCTAAAGCTTCATCGACTGTATCTGTAGTAATGATTTTATCTGGTAGAGTTGATTCGCCTTCAGATGTACATATGTTGTGTAATACTGAGAAAAATACATATTTAACAATTAACTCAATACTTTCTCTATCAATCACATGGTCTGGTAGCGCTTCTACTTTCTTCCTTAAGTCAGTCATGTAATCCGCATAAGATAATTTATTGCGCCAATTCTCACCTCTAAACATCAAAGCATTTTTATCAGATACTTTATTTTTATACCTGTGTTCAGTATACTTATCATCTGTTATAAGATTATAGAAATCAGACAATGGAATATTATGTGTATTTCCATTCTTATCCATGGTTTTAGTTAATATGTAAAATACTTTAAACTCATCGTCTTGTGTAATATTGAGTTTGGTCTTTAATTGTTTTAATGCATTTCCTTTTAATACACCATAATGTAAATTATTCAAAGCAGACATTTTAACAATATCAAACATTGCATTAAGTAATGTTTTGTACTTATGTTGTTCTACAGAATAACGCATGTTAAATTCACGCATAAACCAAGTATAACCATTTCTAAAACCATAAATTTCTTCATCAAATGATTCTAGATATTCACCTTTCACTGGTTCATCTAAGCTCCAAACACTTGCCATATAATCCATATCTTCTACAAAACCATATTCGACATGGAATCTATTATTGAATTTATTAAGACTTATTGTTTCTGGTTGTATGTCTCTATTAGCTATATTTAAACTATCGCCACTATAGTAATATAATTCTTTAGACAATAAGGTAAAATTATAATCACGCATTCCATTATTCATTAATCTTACTTGGTTTTCATTTAACGCATTACCGCAGTAAAATATTGGAAGGAAAATACTACCATCAGGTGCAGTAGGTGTTAAAGATACTAAATTACTAATCTTACGACTTAATGAATTAAAGATATATTCGCCAATGTCTTTATTCGTAATTACATTATCTGTATTTATACGATGTCCTGCACTTGGATTAGTATAATCAACAGATTTAAACCAAGGATTGGGATAAGTACGACCAGAACTAGCTAAATAACCACCACTATATTTTTCAATATCCATATAAGCTTTAAGTAACTCTTTAAATTTCCTTACTTGGTTAATGAATATTCTGTTTTCTACAGTTCTTTGCACATCTGAATCAGCGGTACCAAATCCATACCATGCTAAATAGGTACTAGAAATATATACTGCTACTTTACAGAATGCGATATTAAGTTTATCCCAAGCACCATTCTTTTTAATATAGATATTGTTTGGAACATAATCTACCAATACACCATCTCTATTTGCTATCTTATTTGGACGAGCTAGTCTTGTATCTACTTCAGACTCAACTACTTTAGGATTTCTATTTTTAAACTTCTTAACTTGTTCTAATACCTTATTTTTAAATTGACTATAAGGCATTTTAAGAATATCAAAATAACTAAAATAAATAATAGGATTACAAGTAATTACTAAGTCATCCATGTTGTCAATAATACCATCAGGCATGGTTCTTTCTGACTTACAATATTCATTATTAATGGCGCTATTGGTATTTAGTAGTTTAACTAAATCAAAGAACTCAGGGGTATACTCTATAGCTGGTTTAGTTTTATTGGTTTCTAGTCTTTCTTTATAAGAAACTAAATCACTTTTAAATTGTTCGTTAATTGGAAATAACAGCGAATTAACTCTCAAACCAAATTCTTTAACAGAATCTCGATAACTAGGTTTTAGTTTAGTAGAGTCTCTCAACCAACCTTGAGCAATAGCTTCTTCTTTAACTTTATAATCTGCAAAGGTATACCCAAAGAACCCAATTGGTGCATAGGGTGTATATCTACCTGCACCTTTAATATTGATGTGTTTGTAAATAAGAGGTTCGTAGATTTGCTCACGAATTGAGACAATATCTCTATTACGATCAAAGTTCAAGTCTTCGTCACCATTAATATTAAAATCATTTGCTCTATGGATATAGTTGTTTAAATATATCCTTAGTAATAAAGGCAATATTTCTTTAGATATTCTTTTACCATATTCAATCTGTTCTGCTACAGAATTTATTGTAGGAGTACTTTCTTTAATAAACTCCATAATTATATTTTCAGCTTCTTTATCATAAGCGCTATCTACTTTTAACCTAAGTTGCTCATTCACATAACTTCTCGCGTCTTGTCTTCTATGGAAATGTTTTTCATAGCCAGTTTGTAATATATTGTTTTCACCAATAATCATTTTATATTCCTTTATTAACTATTAACTATCACAATATTAATTAAAAAAAAGAGTAATTACAGAGGTAGGAATTCCTACCTCTGTAATCTATTTACTTAAATATTACTTGGCGCCAATGGAAACGAAGTTTTTTATTGAATCGTTTAACTGTAATTGAATCTTCATTAAACCCAATAACTTGTCCTTCTTCAAATAAACTTTCTTTACCATTAAAGTAAGGGTATAATACTTTCTGACCAATTGAAACACTATTAAAGATTTGCTCTTGTTCTTTATCTTTATCAGCATTTACAATGAGTAGTTTATAGAAATACCAAGCAATCATTGGGTCTGTTGAAACAAACCAAGGAATTTCTTCACTAGCATACCCATTCACACGTAGATTAAGCCACGCACATGTACTAAAGCAAGAACCATTGGATTCAAATATACTTTGAATATACGTTCCTTCTTTAGTATAGTGTTTATGTTCGTAAATTTCTTTAAATAAATCGGAAATATAACTTACATCTGTACCTTTAGGAATAAATGCAAATAACTTAGTGACTTTCTCTTTACCGGATAAACTTATTTTAAAATCACATGTTTTAAATTCGTATTCACCAACGCGTTCACGAAGGAATTTAAAAGTATCACCCACAGCACCAAATTCATATTCAGCTGAACCCATATAGTCAAAGCTAAAGTATGTAGATGAACCATACGCCCAATCGATTGCAGAAAATTTTTCTTTGTATCGTTTACTAATACGTTGAATGTAATAGTTTTGATTTTCATTTAAATTAATCATTTTTTAATTTCCTTTATATAAAAAATAATACTACTAGAGTGGAGATAAATCCACTCTAGTAGCTTACTTCAATTAACCACGGATACGTTTAGCAGTTGGTTGTGCTGGTACTTCACGCACAATTACTTCACGCACTACTTCATGTACCACTTCTTTGGTTTGTACAGGTACTTTTACGCCACCGAATACATAAGAGAGGCCAAGACCAATACCGATGTTACGGCGAGTGTCTACATTGATACCAGCTTTAGATACCCATTTACCAGAATCAGAAATATGGGAAACACCAACAGCTGCCGCACCTTCGTTTTTGAAGTAGCCTGCACCGACACCGATAGCCGTTTGACCAGGAGCGTGAGGTTGTGGGATTGCAGCGATTGCGTTAGCGCCAGCAATACCTGCACGTGCTTCGCGTCGGTTATCATGAAGCTCTTTACGGATTTCGGCATTGTCACCATGCAAACCATTCACGAGTTTACGCAGCTCATTGATTTGTACATCTTGAGCTTCGTTCCAAGTAGTATGCTGGTTGATGGTATTGTTAATACCTTCAATTGCTTGGGTATTACTAGTAATGCGATTAGCATTAACAGCGATACTGTTTTCATTAGAAGCTACTGCTTCTTTCAAGATTTCAACAGACGCCGCGTTGTCGCTTACTTTAGTAGCAACAGAGTACAGTTGAGAACCATTGATTGCATCAGTAGATTCAGCAGAAACGCGACCAGCTGCTACATTGGTAATGGTACGCTCGCTACCTTCTTTACCTACAGATACAGTGGCTACAGGTTTATGGCCTTTGAATGTACCGTATTCTACACCATTGATAATGGCGCTAGAAGTACCTACGGCTTTCTCTGTAGTAGAGAAAGAACCAATAGCCACGTCATGCTCATTATTGGCTTTAGCATTTGTACCTACAGCTACAGAGAAACGAGAAGTAGAAGTAGCGCCAGAACCAATAGCGGTAGACTGGCCACCTTCGGCACGTGTAGATTGACCAATAGCAGTGGATTGTCCACCCAATGCATTAGCATGCAAACCCATTGCTACATCAGAGTTTTGCTTAGAATAGGCATGAGCGCCTACAGCGGTAGAACCAATACCTTCAGTACGAGTACCTTTACCGATAGCCGTAGAAGATTGACCGATAGCAGATGCTTCTGAACCAACGGCGGTATTCATTGATTCCATTGCCTTGGCAAGATGTCCAATAGCAACTGACATATTACCTTTGACTTCGGAACCTTGTCCACCTACTACACTGTCTTTACCTTCGACAGAGCTATTGATACCAAAGGCAGTATTAGATAGACCTTTGTTTACCAATGCTGTACCTACAGTAGTATTACCACTACCAGTTACAGTAATTTTATCGCCTTGTACAACTTGATAAGTACCTGTTACCGAATTGTCTGCCAACACAGTAGTAGAAGCTGCAGCAGCAATTACGGCCAGGGCAATGTTAGTCATTTTAGTCATTTTTTGATTTCCTTTTTACAAGTAAAGTGTTTAGTTAGAGGGGGATTGGGTTTAAGTTATTTACTTCTGTTAAACCCTAAACAGAAGGTTAATAGAATTAGTCTTTGATAACGAATAAAGAGTCATTACCAAAAGTACTTACAAAACCATGTTTGGTAGAATACTCTGCCAGTGTACTACCAATGTTTAAAGTAGGGGTACCATTTTCCATAGTGATAGGGTCAATGGTACAGTGGCTATATAACGGCACCAGATACGCTTGATTATCCGTTTTATACACACCATAACTTTCTGGTTGTGTGTATTTTTTAGAGTCAGGATATTCTTTATATCCATTCTTTTTACATTTTCTGTACAAATCATTGAGTTCATAGTTCAATGTATCTGTGTAAATAGGTTTCAAGTTAGTAAACATGTTTGTTCCTTTATATAAGAGTTAAGATTAACGGGTTTGTTCTAAGAGTAGTTCAAATCCACGTTTCGAGAAAACGATAGGCTTCTTAATAGGTTCGCCTGTTTTGTGGTCATCGACAAATGAAATAACATCGCCTTTAACCGCTTTCATTTCACCATGATAAGAATCAACGTAAATGTTCTTTTCTGTATTACAGATAGAAGATTCTACTCCATGTTTTAATAACCATGTTTCAATTTCTTCTAAGTTATCGTCTACAAAAGCACATTCTTGTAAACGATTTTTAATCAATACTTCTTTAATCATTTTTTTACACCATTTCAGAACTTTCAAATGTAAAGATAAATACATTTGTTTTGTTAGATTCAATGGTAAAACGATATTCTTCATGGAAATATTTGATTTCATTTCCATATACGTCAATATCTACACCAGATAAAGATTTAACACGACAACTGTATTTAGGAATATTAGCCATGATTTCTTCAACTTGGTTACGACGGCAATAGATGTGCCAATTAACGACAATCACTTTATCATTGTCAATAAGTGTATCACCATTAGATAAAGTAAAACCATCTTTGCCGTCAAATCGATTGGCTTTAGTCAGAATGGCATCGATGTATTCTAGTTTACTGATATCGTCAAAATGATGTTTTTTAGTAAACAGTGAAAATAAGTTTTGAAATAGGGTTTTCATTTTCGTCTCCGTTTTGGGATATAGAGTTTATAGAATAGATATCCCATTGTTAATAAATATACAAGTAAGATGATGTAGATTAAAATAGTCATCACATCACGCATTATTCACTACCATTATTACAATAAAGATAACAATAGCAATGGTAGAAAATATTTCACCTATATTTTCCATATTGGTTTCCTTTATATAAAATAAAGACATAGTGGTCTTTACACCATAATTGTATATGTTTCTATATTTTTAATTTATAGATAATATACCATATCCATGGCACTGGCCGACCCAGGGACACCACCCCTGAGCCGACCAACAACAATCAATCTAATATAATAAAAGCAGTTAAAGTTAATGTAGTAGTTAAAGTTTTTGAAGTTAATGTTTTTGTTTTTGATAAAGGTGTTGTTTTTGTTAATGATGTTAATGTATGGACTACGCTCTGGTCATGCTCAGCGCCTGCCGATCCCCGACAGGTAGGACGTGTCTACTTCTCGTTTCCCTAAGGCCCCGTACTACTCTGAAGCTTTGCTTATTACGTACACCACGGATGATACGTGTTGTTAAGGTAACAAACCCTTATTTAGAATAAGGTTGAAAGAAGTAGTATAAAGGAAATACCAAAGGACATGATACAACCGATTGTATATCAGGTTCTTACTGTGGATTGTAAAGGTAAAAGATTGATTCATCCTTTATTCCACCAAGATAGCAATCTCCTCTGGTAAATGACAAACGAAAGGGGAAAAGCATTTACGGTTCGGATTGCTATTTGTTACTACTTCTTTCATATAGAGTAAACTATAATAAAAAATTATATTTTTAAAAATTAAAGTTAATTACAATTCTTCAAAGGTACTTACAGATTCTTCTACTTCACCATTATACTCAGCTTCTTCAATCTCTTGAATACTACTGATAATTTCCATAGCAGGTACATTAGGAATAGTACCACCACCTTTTAGTAAATTAGAAAGATTATTCTCTAAGTAAGGTAATAAGACATTATAAACCTTCTTACGGTTAGTATAACCATGAGCATCACCAATAGGTTTGGTTTTACGACCAATATTTACCCTATCACAACAACCATCAAAATCACCTGCATCAGCACTAGCGTTAATATTGGCTTTACTCCAGAACCAACAAGCCGCTAATGCGCCTAAATCAGGCTCTAGAAGCTTATCAGTGTCTGTGTTAAGGGGTAGGTTATTCTCCTTAAAGAAACGAATGTAATTGTCTTTACCAGTTAATTGGATAGGGCCTTTGCCAGCATGTTTCCATCCATCTCCAGAAGCTTCAGAACCATTACCCATACGGTTAGCATAACAGTGGTTAGCAATGGCCATAGGGTTACCAGCAATAGCATTTGCTTTAGCATTAGGTAAACCACCTTTTTTACCTGTCTGAGAATATCGGTTAGGCCATGTATTGGCTAAGCCTTTTGCTGAATAACGTAAGTTCTCACGCATGGTAGTTAGGAAGATAGACTCTACCATGACATTGGCTAGGAATGAGGCTATACGCTTAGGTGTGTTGATTTTAAAGGTATTACAATGCTTAGCAAAGTAAGGTGCCCATTGGTGGGCTACAGCTGTCTTACAACCAGCTTTGATTAATAGTTTGTTCCATTCATTGATGTTCATGTGGACTCCTTGTTATTGGTTAAAAATAAGCCATTAATAGTCATTAAATAACGAAAGTCATTTAAATGACGAAGGTCATTAAATAACGACTCACTACACTAGAGGAATATTCCTCTAGTGTAGATAAGTCTATTATAGCTAGATTAGCGTCCGAAGTAAGCCAGTAGACGATTACGAGCCATTTCACTAAAGCCGTATTGCAATGCACGACCCATGTCAATTTCTTTATTGATTTTACTACTGCGAGTAGTAGGGTCAGCCAATACAGTTAGCATGGTCATTAAGTTAGGATAGCATTGTTGTTCTACTAAGTCAAGACGAATATTCTCTTGGAAACGCATGAGAGAGAAGATATTGAGTGGTTGGCCTTCTTTACCATGTTTTACGAACAACTGCATCAGTAAGTCCATAGAGTAACGGAAATCTAAGTCTGAAGTCTTAGTGATAATATCCATAATGTTACGGAAGAGTTCTGCTTGCATGATAGGGCCTTGGTTGGTAACAAAGCCCTTATCGTTCATTAAGACACGAATGACGCCTTTGAAAGATTCCATCTTCTCAATGTAGTCAATAATACCAAGTAAAGACATACGAGCTGTAAGAGACACTAAACCTAATACTTCATCTACGTCTAGTTCACCTGATACGTGACGACGACGGTCTTCTTCTTGCTCTTGTTCTAAGTCTACAGAAGGATTGTGGATTTCCTCAGTAGCATCTGGTAGAAGAATATCGTTAGTAGTGTATTCACGACCTTCTTCAATGGAAGGAGAGTCTTCAGTAGATACTTCCAAGTCTTCTGCTTCTTCTAGCTGGATAGGTTCTGCATTAGCAGGATTCATACCATTGCGGTTATTACCGCGTTGTTTTTGACGATTAGACATTGTTAATATTCCTTATAGGGTTAAATGTACATTAGAACGACTATAAAGTAATCATTCATAAGCTTAGCTAGAATGGATAATAGAGGTAAATATACCCTACGGTGTAGCGTATAGTAAGGGGTATGAAAAGGGTAGGTAAACCCTACGCTGTAGCGTATGATTTTATGTTAAATTTTAAAGGGGGGTTTTCCCCCCTCTCCTCCTCCTCCCTAACAACCCTCCTCCTCACCCCCCTTTCCCCCCAAAAAAGAAAGAAAAAGACTAGTATATTACTCCACTCATCGCTCCCCGCCTCATTCCGTTATCACTTCATTCGAAAGGTCACTCTTCGTTTCATAATATACTAGTTTAAAAAGAAAGAAAAAAAATAAAAATAAATAAAAACTAAAAAAACAAATAGAGAGAAAGCGAAGCTTTCTCTCGTAACTACGTTGCTTAAACAAGAAGGTATAAAAGAATATAAAAGACAAATGAAGCAACGCACGTTACTAACGTCTTTGGATAAACCAAAGACTATTTGTAAAAAGTTTTCAACCCTTACACAAATCCCACTACTCGAATAGATGGTATATCCAAGAAGGTATACCTCTATTCGCCTGTGGCACTAGTATCCGTAGTGGGATTTGCTTTATTGAGTTATTCAACTATTCCTATACTCACTCACTCGAATAAATGGATTACAAGTGGTAGTATCCATTATTCTGTCTACGACGTTAGTATCCGTGAGTGAGTATGGGTTTTTAAATATCTTCTAATCCTCTTAACCCTATCCTCTTTAGCATACGCCTAAAGAGGCGATAAAGAGGATAGTGTTATTCGTACTTAGAAGATGGTTGCAGAAGCAACAAATAGGGATAGAGAAATAAGGATAAGGATAAATCCAACAAGCGTTCGCTTAATGAACAACAAGATTCAACAAGTCTGGTATCCACCATGACAGGTGGCGCTCTGGTCTCGCGCTACCCCAAGTGTGTTTCGCGCACTTTTAAGTTTTTTTATAAGTCTATATATATGCTGAAATATAATTTTGAACAATGTAAACTAAAAACTAAGTAATGAAATCGAAAAACCACTTCCTATGAAATCTATTGAAAGTTTAATACTTTTACTAACCTAAACGTAAAGATAACGATTAAGCTATTATTTGGATAAGGCTCGTTATAAGGTGATTAGGGTTTAAACCACAAGGATGCAAAACAAATTGAATCAGTGTCCTTTTTGTGGTTAATATAGCTCAGGTTAAGAACCTTGTAAATACTGGTCTTGAGAATAATAACTTAGTTGTTTGTAATGCACGTTATGTGGAAAATGTTTCTGAAAACTTATAATGGGATAAAACGTGCTTAGTAAAGTATTGAATGAGTATTTATTTCTCTTTGTTAATCCTAAAGTTGTTGATTTTTATAAACACTATACTCAGGCGAATACCTGAGTATAGTGCATTTTTTATGTACTTTTGAATATCAATGAAAATATAGCTTAAAAAGGTAGATTGAGATGTCTGTTCGATTTATAGAACGAAGTTTATTCGATTGTGATATTAGTTTAACAAACTTAGCAGTACCTGTATGTTACGAAGGATTACCTGATGAGGATTCAGTAAGAGTTACAGAAGTCTTTAAAGAAACGTATCCGCTTTGGTATAACATGTTTAAAGAACTAGAAGATGATTACTTTAGTGAAAATGGTTATTGGTGTTTTAGTACCGAGAATGTGAACTTAGTAAGTGTCCCTTATGCTATTCTCGATAAGCCATTTGAATTTAACATGGATGTGTTTATTCATGCTTTAAAGAAGTTTGAAAAAGGTTATTTTGAAGACAATGGTATTGGACATTGTATTGACGAATTAAGAATACCTGTGGTTCAATATTTCTCAACGGAAGAATCTTGGTTAGATTTTCAGGAAAAGATAGAAAAAGAGTTGTTTAATACTCGTGTATTGTTTACATTCTGTATTGATTCTAATAAGTGCCCTAATCGATTTAATGCGATGTTTACAGAAGATAAGGTTCACGGCAATGCTTATTGGTTTAAAGGTTCTAGTCCATTAGGTATTGTAGGTAATAGGCCTGTGTTTATAGACTCTCCTACAGGTGAGTTAAAGCAGTATAACAATATACTCGAAGCCATTTACGATTATGTGGATTTTAATCTGATGAGTGATACAGTAAGACCAAAAGACCATAGTGGTTTTATTGAATCAACTAAAAAAGATTTGATAGAGTATATTACTACTAAACGTACTAACATCTTACCTAGTGGTAAAAAACTATTTGATATTGTTTCTTATGTCGTAAAAACAGGTATTGCTTCTCGTTATAATCAAGATGAGAAGTTTAAAGAACAAATCGAAGAATTAAAAAGACAAAGAGTCAACCAAATCTATTATTGTGGATATGAATTTCCTAGACTACTAGGTGTTGATTTGGATATGTCTGAATTAAGTTACGATGTAAGTAATATAGAGATTAAATGTCGTAATCTACTAGGTAATATTTTAACAGAATACTTATACTCTTAACGTATACTTAAAAAGGAAAAGATAAATGTATTTGAATAGTAACGAGATTAAAGCATTGGCTTATGCTGATTTTCCAGTGATTACTGATTTTGTTAATAAAAAAGTAAGTATGGTAGGGGGCCGTATTGTTGCTTCTTACGGACTAGCAGAAAATTGTTACGATGTTCGTATTGCTGAAACACCATTGGAATTGGTTGTTCCTACAGCCAGTATTAATCCTAATAAGGATAATCATGCTCATGCGGTATTGGATATCAAGAAAGACTTGAGTGAACAAAAAGAGTTAACTCGTCTTTTCATTGAACCTATTCGAGAAAGAGATGGTACAGTCTATTTTCTAATCCCACCTAAAACCATGGTATTGGCACACACTGTTGAGCGATTCAATATCCCTAATGACATCAGTGGTGTTCTTTACTGTAAGTCTTCTTATGCTCGTGTAGGCATGAATATGGCACCTACTACACTGAAGTCAGGTTGGTCGGGACAATTAGTATTAGAGATTTATAATCAAACCAATATCCACATGCGTGTATATGCTAATGAAGGCATTGGTACTATCTATTTCTCAAGACATATTCCTAGTGATGACAATGTAGGATACAATGGTGTATACCAAGACCAGACAGGTATTACACACGCTAAAACAAAATAGTTTTAGTAATACCTAATAGATGAAATGTAACCCATCATTTTCTCTCTTTTATTTTTTAAAGCTTAAAAAGGAAATCAAAATGACTACAATGTCTATTACCCGTGCCCTTACTCGTGTTAAAACCATTGAGAAACAATTGAATCAATTGGTAGATAAAGAATTTGTGACTACTTTAGCTAAACGTGAAGTAGATAACGTAACAGATACTTACAAAGAAGTTCTGAATAAAACCAAATCTAACTTCGACCAATTCAATGATTTGTTTGCTGAATTGAATCGTATTAAAGCAGCAGTGCGTAAATCTAACGAAATAACTAAAGTCACTATTGGTGGTGATGAATTGTCTGTAGCTGACGCTCTGGTATACAAAAACACTATTGTTTATCGTAGTAACTTCTTAGAAAAGATTGCTCGTGAAAATCGTACTGCCGATTCTCGTGTAGAACAAAGTAAAATCAATGCAGACAATAAGTTTGCTGCTGTACGTGAAAACTTTATTAAAAGTTCACAAGGTCAAGATGTTAATGAAGACTACATGAATACAGTACTGACTGAAGAAGAGCGTCGTCTGAAAGCAGCTCTTGTTGAAATTAAAGTATCTGGTATTAAAGATGTAAGTGAATTCATTGAAGCAGAACGTAAACGTATTGATACTTTCATTGAAGAAGTAGACTACGTTTTGTCTGAATCTAATGCCATTACCATGATTGAATTCTAATCTAATCGATTAGTATTCTCTAAAAGAATAAGGAGCTACTTTTGAATTTGAAATAAAATTTAGAAGTAGTTCTTTATATGAAAGAAGTATAGTTTTTGCAAATTTTTCTATTCTTCTTTCATTTCATTTCTTCTTAAATGAAGGCTTGGACTTATTTATTTTGTTAAAAACGAAACAAAACCATTGGTTATCGAATAATGATAAATCCAATACACTCCGTCTTAGATTCGGAATAATCTAAATGCTTACAATCAATTAGCATACGATCCCTTATAGCTCAGTGGATAGAGCGTCTGGCCAATATCCAGAAAGTCGGGAGTTCGACTCTCCCTAAGGAAATATATATCTGGGTAACTATAATACTGCCCATAGCCGATTGATAAAAGCTAAAAGTTTAAAGTTCGAAAGATACTAAAGCTTAAAGATTATTTATACGAATTAAAGATAGAAAGTTGAAAGACTAAAGTTAGTTCAAATCCTCTACTAAAGGTTATTTAGGATAGTAGTGTATATCCTTTCATTTCCTAGAGGCTGGTAACTCGGTGGTTTTGTTTCACCCCTATTCTTAAGTATTACTCTCTACTCCTATTTTGGAGTAGAGAGTAGTATTTCTTTATGCTTCTTTTTTAAATTGTATGATTATTATCACTATCCATTAACAGTTAAGAAAGGCAAAAAATGAATCATATTTATTTTAAACTCATTAAGAATCTTATTCTTTTTATTCCTTTGTTTATTATTTCTACAGTAGTAAGTTTACTCTCTTATCCATTAGGACCTATTATTGCTTTATTTAGTTTAACTAATAAAGAAGGGAATGTACCTAAAGTATTTACACCTTGGTTAACGCATGATAACCCCATAGACGGAGACCAGTGGCATTTAGAGAGATGGCCTGGTGATACTACTCTTATTAAGTTTAAACGTCGTACAGCATGGTTATGGCGTAATAAAGGCTATTGGTTTGACTATTATTACTTAGGTAGACCAATTGGTAAGTGTTTAATTAACCATGGTAATCCAGATACCTCAGACCAGGGTTGTGAAGGTGTATTATTCCAGTATAATGAGAATGGTGTTTGGGAATTCTACTTAATCTATCGTTATCCATTTAAAAAGGATAAATGCCTTAGAATTAGATTAGGTTGGAAGTTAGATGATACTGTAATAGGTTCTGACAAGATGATGATGATTGCAACATCTATCGGGATTTGGAAATCGTTTGAAGAAAAGAAATAAAAAGAAAAAAAAGAAATCCCGATTAAGGGATTTCTTTTTAATCTTCACCTTACCATGTGTGTGGCAGAGCGAAGATTACTTTTTCATGGCGCAACAGTTTAGTCGCCAGAAGATTCAAACGACTGCGTTTAGTGATTGCATCACCGATGGTATTGATACATTTAGCGATATCTGAATCGTGTTTTTCAAAGATAGCTAAGTATTCGGCATCGCTACCGGTACATAAACCCAACTCACGATGGTAGTTATGTTCTACACAAACACGGTGGGCTTCGGTTTTTTCAATTACTTCTTCCAAAGCAGCAATTGCTTTCTTCACTTTGGCGATACGGTTTTGGTTATTCACAATCCAATTTGATTTTTGTTCAAAAGTCAACATAATAAAATTCCTTTATATAAAGTTAATAAGAATAGTTAAATAAGAAGATTACTCTTCTCTTTCAATTTAGTAGTATATATCTGAAAAAATCTAGAATATATGTTGAAGAGGTATTCTTAAAAACTAAATAATATTTTCTATATCTTCTCTATATATGAAAATGAGCGTGAGTGATGTAATGGGTAGCCATGCGGGCTTTAGATGCCTGTTCCGAAAGGAGTGAGAGTTCGAGTCTCTCCTCACGCACCAGTTATTAGCATCTATGGTGTAATGGATAGCACAAGTTCCTTCTAAGAATTTAGTGAGAGTTCAATTCTTTCTAGATGCGCCATTTTATATTCCTCGATAGCTCAGTCGGCAGAGCGACGGACTGTTAATCCGCAGGTCCCTGGTTCCAGCCCAGGTCGGGGAGCCAATGTACTCTTTAGTTTAAAATAAAACAATTGCCAATAGTTACGCAAATGCACATCTTTTACTTCAAACCCGCTTGGCTTATTGATATTGTTAAGCTTAATGTAACTTACGGTGATAGATGCAGGTAAATCCTGTAAGAGTACTCCCAATTAGGAGATAATACCATGAATTCTATTATTTATATTGAAGGATGGGGTTATTAAATTAACTGGAGGGATTGGAGAGTGGTTAAATCCAGCGGACTGTAAATCCGCCCCGAAAGGTTCGTAGGTTCAAATCCTACTCCCTCCACCAAATAGAAGTACTCGTACTCAATTCCTATTCTGACGTACGGTACTGCTTTAAAATGTAATGAATAGGTAAAGTACTAGTGTATGACAAAACTTTCGGTGATGAAACTAGTTTAAACCGATTTTTCCGCGAGTGATGGAATGAGGTAGACATATCGGACTTTGATATAAAAGTCTTAATACCAAAATATGTAGGATAATATTAAATGGAGAAGAAATTAGTATGTAAAGAATGTGGTGCACCTAGAGATATTGGTAGAAGATTATGTAGACAATGTAATAGGATTAGATTGTTAAAAAAAGCAAGATCTACACCTAGGTATACGTGGAAAAATGTTTGTGTTGCTTGTAAAAGCGATTTCATAGCATACCGCAAACAACAAAGATTGTGCCCTGATTGTTATCTTTATATGTTAGCTATTAAACGCGAATCTAGTGTGGCTAATAGATATATTAAAGATTCTAAGAAATCGACTAATTTTCACCGCACTATAGCTGAAAAAGCTTTAGGTAGAAAATTAACAATCAATGAAGTAGTTCACCACGTAGACTGTAATTATTTAAATAATTCATTGGATAATTTAATGATTATGTCTAGAAGTTCACATAGTAAACTCCACTGGTATTTAGATGAACAAAGAGTCATTGTGGAGAAATCCACAAATGAGAATCCTGGAAATTGCTGGAATAACCTTATAGTTCCGATGACTACAGTGTGGTTGGAAACGACGAATACGAAAGTTATAAAAATATCGGAAATTGGTCAATCAGCAGCCGAGCCTCTAAGTCTGTAAAAAGATAAGAGGAAGGTTCAGAGACTACGCTCAGGATACCTTAGCAAGTAAAGTTGAAGGTAATGATATAGTCCAGACTACAACTGATATAACTGATAATTGTATCAGGCTTGTGAAAGCAAGAGTAGTAGGAAAATCCGAAGACTGTAATGGTCGTGTGGGTTCGATTCCCACCTCGCGGACCAATTTAATAGAGTATATTAGATAGGACACTATAATGTGTCCTATCTAGTTACTTATGCTTTTTGCTGGGTAAAATAGAATGGATTATAAGAAACTATTTAAAAAGGTTATTCGTAAACTTTATTCTGGTATAGAAACAGTAGTAGTAACAGTAGCACCTACTCTAGAATACTTAAAAGACAAAAGAGTAGCTTTTAAAAGTAAAGTAGGTAATGACGTATACTATGGGATTAAGTTCCTAATGGTTTTAGTATTAATATACATTTTTTATTTTTTATTGGGAAAGTAAAATGACTACAGCAGATCAACTAATGACAATTGTCATTAGTCTAATTGCAGTTTTAGCACTGATATATCTTGTCTTTAGCGCAATGAGGAAATAAACATGACTCAATCTCTCCTTAGTTTAACTCTTTATAGAGAAAGATTAGAAGTACCTAAATGGGTATGGGAACAACAAGAGACAGTTAGTGATAACGAATTAATCGTTGATTGGTTAAATAGAAAACACGCTAATCTAAATATTACTAAATATTGTTTATCTAAAGATAAAGATTTTATCTATTTCAATATCCATCCAAAATATACTCCTACTGTATATGTTAAAGACTATAGCAATAATGGCGTGTTATTTGATATATTAGATGAAGCTGTAAATGTATTCATTTCAGATAACTCAATCAATGCCTGGATTAGTGTTAAGGGACAAACAACACATAAATCCAGTAATCCAATTAAGTATAATAGATTGGTTAGAGAGTACTTAACTAAGATATTTAAAGAAAAAAAAATATATATTGTATTAGGATAAATACTACAGTAGACAGATATCTGTCTACTGTAGCGTTATCTTTACAGTGATTCAATTGCTTGAACCATTTGTTCACTGAGACCCGCAAGATTTTCACGAAGATTATAAATCTTCTTCTCACAATCAGGGATTAATGTAACTAATCCTTTAACCACACATTCCTCTCGGAATGCGAGTGCTTGAGAAAGTAACTTCTCATTGTATTTAATACGGTGTTCAAGATCACTAATAACATCATCACTATAGTGAAAACTAATAATAGCCATGGTAATACTCCGTTATTTAATTAAAATAAAATAGTTATTAGAAGATTACTCTTCTCTTTCAATTTAGTAGTATAGGTTTGAAATAAAATAAAATATATTACAGAATATATTAGAGTGCATCTTTCGACACACTCTAATAAAATCAAGATAATAAGGAATTCCTCCATTTTGTTGTAGATACAACCTTTGAGTGCATGGTTAAATGCCTATATACGTATCAGTAATTAATCTAACATCTTTATCTAAAGTAATACTATAAGTAAGTACTTCTCTATCTGATTTCTCAATAGAAGATACTTTAACCCATTTATCTTTATTAGGAGAATATCTTCTATCTTTCAATCTATCTAACTTCTTACCTACAGTAAATAGCTTAATAAAATCGACATAGTTAATATATAACCAATATACATCTTGATGCGTCACTCTATGTGTTGGTATAATCTCTTTCCTCATTACGCATCTACCACCAATAGACCAAATCAAATACTGTAATCCTTTAGCTAATCTAGGACTCACTGTATTAAACCGTATGCTCTTAGAAGGAGAAACATTACCGTCTGTATCTAATAAACCTCTAATTAAATCAATCCGTTGTTTTAGATTAATCTTATAAAGGTATTCGTCTGGAATAAATTTACTATTAGCTAGTAAACCACCTAACCCGTAAGACAAATACTTCTCTCGATAGCTGTTCTTAATTTCACGATTATGGTTATACTCTTCTTTCCTTACAATTAAAGCTCTCTTAGTACCTTGCATTTCCTTAACCATAGATACTCTTAGATTATCATCTATTAATTCATTACTTACCTTTTCAAATAATTCATCGTAAGGAGAACTTAATTCTAGGTTATAGTTATTACAATATCCATTACCTAGTAACACACCCATTGTATAAGGTGGGATTAAATCACTATCATTTACAGTGGTTCGATAAGGGCTATCAATTAATCTCATCTTGATAAAAGTATTGTCTGGAATATTAATAGAAGGTATTGAACTAGTATGTAGTTTAATTCTAGACTTAGCGACTATATAACTTAACTGATAGTTATCACCTAATTCAACACCTCTACCATCTTCCAAGATGACATAATGTGTATTGTTATATCCTTCTTGTCGAATATCCAACACAGTAGCATCTACACTGTTTTCTGATATAATGATATCATCTTTAGACAGATTGATTACTTCTCTAAAACCCTCTGTAGTCAGTACCTTAGTATTTGCTGTAATACCGTTTATTACTCTACTCATCTTTAGTTATCCTTTCTAAATAAACTAATAAGTATTTCATATAAAGGTATGTCCTTAGTGTATTTAAAATACATTAAGACAGCACAGAATCTCTCCACTTAGTAGTGCTTACTACTTTTGAATGCATCATCTTCATTGAAAGATTCATAATGACACTACCTAAGCTAGAGTTAACCGTAGCAATACCATTTTCATAATTCGAAATGTTTGGACCTACACATTTTCTACAGTAACTATTGTTCTTAGAAGTACACATACTAGGTGCCCTAAACAATAAATACTTACCAGCTAAATCATTGATATTTTCATTAGTAATCTTGTAAGAAACACCTTTAACAATATACCAATAACCAATATATTTAAGACATTTATCAACGTTGTCTGGTAGTTTATACAGTATACCATGCGTACTACCACAGTCATCACCTTCTACTTTTAAGTTAGCAGCAGAACGTAATGCATCTTTAACCAATACACCACCTTCTTGTGTTTCTAGACCACGACCAATAGAACCATTATACGCATCATTTACATAGACAGATAGGTTTTTATAATCCACACCTTCTTTTAAACTACGTGTAACGAATTCACCTGGTTTATCATCTAAAGTAGACGGTGTACCAAAGTTATTGTTCAAACGTTTACGTGTATTGTTAAATGCTTTACCACTGATTAAGAAACCCATGGAGTCATCACCTTTCATGAATTCTTTATCAATAGCCACTAATTCAGCATCTACTTTAGCAGCAATTACTGGGTCATTTAATCTATCGCCATATTCAGCATAGAGTTCTTTTCTACGTTTCTCTAGTAGCGGATTAGTGGTTAAAGACTTCTCAGTAATAGAAGGTACGAATGTCTGTGTATAGTTTACTAAGTGTAGAGTATTCTCAGTATATTTCAAAAACTCTTCGGTAAATACTTCATCTGGTTTTTCTGGTTTATCTTCAGTAATATCGTCACGTGAACGTTCCCATTTATATAGAAAGTATTTCTCTACATCATTAGGGAAGAAACGTTTATTGATAAATGGTACTTTACCATTAAATGGGTCAATAACCATTAAATAGTTTTGAAACAGTATGCCACAAGAAGTTTTAATTTCTTCTTTTTGACCAGGAAATGTACCCATTGGTACGGTAATCATCTCACCTACTCTAAGTAATGGTTTAGTGATATCTTTACTACCAGTAATCAATACTTCTTCATTGTCCTGTATAAAGTAAAAACCTTTCTCATTTGTTTTAACTAAATAAGGAGTCTCATCTTTGGTTTTAAATACAGAGAAACAACTCTTAATCCAATATGAATCTAAGAACCATCTGTTTTTTAAACCCATGAGGAAATAACTATATTTATTCATTTCTTTCATTTTTAAATAGTCCTTGTTTTTACTTGAATTTCACGTACTGCTCTTAATATAGTATCAGTAACACTGTAATCAAATACATAATCACCAATATTATCCTCTACACACTCAGCAGGTTCGTCTGTACCATCTTCACTAATTAATGCAAACAGATATAAGTTATAACACTGTTCTTTTAAATCTAAGTCAAATAGAGTAGTAGAATAGATATTTAAATAACTACGAAATGGTAAACCTAGATTAACTCCACTTCTAATTAAATCAATTACCATGAATGATTCATCGTTAACTGCTTTACAAAACTCTTTAACACGTAAAGCTATTTTAGTTAAGTCTTTAGGTTCTACTGCTTGTGTTTCTTTTTTATTTCGTAAATAGTTAACTAATTTCTCTTTAGTCATTGGTAGTATCTTAACAATGTGGTTATTGAAATCAGATTCATCAATGTCTAAAGAACCTACTACATTAAGTAATTCGTAGAATGTTACAATAATATCCCTATCTGATTCTAAAATAGAGAGGGAGAAATCTAATTGCTCATTAGCTTCAATCTCAATAGCTTCTTTATAAATCTTATACAATATCTCGTTATCTAAGTAGTAATCTTCAGAAACAAAGAAACCAATTTCCATTAATAATTCAATTAATATTCCTTGAACAGAGCTTTTAATTAAATTGTCTAATTGACTCATTGTAACGTCATCGTTACAGTTTTGGATGATATAATCTATGTTATCACCATAATCATCTCGTACACCTGTTACGAGTTCCATTATATCAGTATATAGGGCAACATCTTCTTTTTCCCATGTACTGGTAATGTAATTTAACATTAAATTACCCATTATAAATCTACCTTATAATAAAGTTAGTAAATAGTTAAAGACTAGCTACATATGTGATAATCTTTAAATTCATAACATAAATCGAAGAATGTTAGTAAATATACATTAATCGACTTATTAGATTCATTTAAATAAGGAAATCAAAATGACTGATGTAATCCTCCCGTTCAATTTAAAAAATGGTCAGCAAATTAAAACTTCATTCAATGGTGAAAAATACAGTAGTAACCGTTTGCGATTGAAAACAAACAATAAACACCTACGTGAGAAAGTGTTGTTACTTGACCCTAAGAAACCTTATGTTAAAGCACGCGATGGTGAATTAAAACCAATCGAACGTGTTCGTAAAATGCCTGAAGATTTGAAAGGTTTGATGACACAAGAAGAATATTCAACTCTGGTGGATACCACATTTGAATCTTGTGTGGAAATCCATAAACATCTGTATGAACAAATCCTGGCCCCTAAACGTGCACTAGAAGCCTTCGGTGCACCAGATAAAGAAAAGATGCTCCCCTATCTTCCAGAGCGCAATAAGTTCAAATTATTGGCAAACATGACCGTATCTGATATGTCCGATATGGAACGTGAGCTTAACTCTATTCGTAAACTTTATTCTAAATACCTGAATGAAGACGATACAGTTAAGAAAGAAGTAAACCAAGAAGATGCTTTCTTCTTGGAATTGATTACAGATATTAAATTGCGCTATGTTGTATGTGCTAACCGTATTCGTAATACACTGTTGTCCGAAGTACAACACATTAGCGACTTCTACACTACCATGGTAATTAATTATTATCATCAACACCCAGAAGAAGCTCCAGAAGATATTAAGAAATTCATTTCTGAAGAATTGTATAAATATACAAACCCTAATTTAAATGCTGCTCAGCCAGCACCTGTTAAAGAAGGAAATTAAATGAGTGACCAAAACGAAGTTAAGTTACATGAAACAATTGACATTGATAAATTAGAAAATCTTGCAGAACACGCACAACGTGAAAGCGAAGAAGTAATTGCTGATACAATGACTATTGAAGAAATGATTCAGAATGGTGAGTTAACAGATAACCACTCTAAAAAAGAACCCGTAGTCGAAGAGTCTCGAATTATGGATCCTTCTCTGTTTGAATCACTTAAAGCAGATACACCAGAAATTGCTAAGATTGATTTCGAAACACCTACTGAAGAGACAAAACCAGCAGAAGATAAGAAAAAATCTGCTGCTAAGATTCTTCACAATGTACAATCCCGTGTAGGTGCAATTGATAAATCAGGTGTGAAACACTGGGTTCCTACTAATTCACTTAATGAAGCAAAGAAACCAGCTTCTAAACCAATTCCTGTAGAAATTGCTAATCGTAGTTTGAGTAACTCAGATGAGAAAGTAGTGGACTTTAAGAAACGTGAAGACCTTGAGAAATTCAATGATTCTATCTCTATTCCACCTGATTCTAAAGAAAATATCATCCGCTATGTTACAGAGAATCCACACTCTATAGAAGGCGATATGGGTTCTACTAAACTCTATCAACTTACTACAGGTATGGAATTGATTTCTGGTGAAGAAGAGTTTGTCAATAAAACACTTAATGATGAAAAAGTAGAAATCTCTACAGCATATACACGTGAAGGTTCTGAAAAGAAAGTAACTTCACACCGCTCAATGATGCGATTGGAAACAGGTAATGTATCTGGTATTCGCGCTCGTGCAGCGATTATGGATTCATTAGGTTTGTCTACCTTCTTCGAGGTAGTATTACCACATTCTGGCTTGGTAGCTGTTATTTCAGCTCCACTGGTACATGAGCTGGTAGACTTACAAACTACTATTGATACTTCCAAGATTAACCTAGGTCGTTCTATTGGTGGCTCTAATTACGGTACTACTACTTGGTTTATTGGTAATAAACTGGTTGATTTGTTTATTAAGAAAATTGAACGAATCAATGTAAAAAACTATACACCAGAATTGCTTCGTAGTTTGATTGATCCAATGGATATTCCTACTATTGCATGGGCATTAGCATGTACTAAATATCCAGATGGTTATACCTATAGTCGTCTTGTACTGGGTAAAGAAGGACGTACTGAGTCTGTAATGGGTACCATTAATCTTAACGATATTTCATTCCCACTGAATTCTAAGTTATCTATTCGTCAAAAACAGCATCTTGGCAATGCTGATAACATTATGCATTCAGTCGAAGAGATTGAATCTTATCGTCGAGATTGGAAATCTAAAGACGAGATTGAAGAATTCAAACGCACAATTAGTGAACGTACTGTTATTCAAAATGGTCATCAAGTAACTAAGAAAGTAGAAATTACCTTTGCTCCTACTAATGTTGATAATTATGTCGAACATGGTACTGCATGGGACGTTTACTTGCGTGAAGCTATTAATGAAACATTGGCTATGGTTCCTGATGAAAATGTTCGTTCCGAATACTTGGCTCGTAAGATTACTGCCACATCAATGCGTGAGTATAGTCATTTGATTAAAGAAATCACTATTACTAACGATTACGGTGAACCAGGTAAAAATATCGTTACGGTTATTACTAGCCATAGTGATATCATGGACTTCATTGACATTTCTGCAAATGATATTAATTTGATTAAGAAATTCCGTGAAGCAGTGATTGAGTTTATTAACCAACAAACCAAGATTGTTTATGGTGTCCCTGTGGCAAATGAAACAGAGGAAACACATGAACTCAGTAACTCAATTGTCCCAATCAATCCGGTGATGCTTTTTTTTATTCTGACCGGTCGGATTTATCAGTCACTCGGGAACTAGACAATAGACGAGTAATACCTAATGCAACGGGTGCTATCAAAGACCCGTTGTTTGGTATCGACTTTGTTAAGCGTTCCGACATACTGGAAGATACTGCTGGTACAGACTATGGTGAAGAAGAGATACGCCATAACCGAGGTAATGAAGAGTTTAATACTGTTATTGCTTCTGGTAAGGCAGACCCTATTAAAGACGATGTATTGAAGAAACTTTCGATATTGTCGCTACACGATTCTTGTTATAATTTAGACCCAATGACAAGTAATAAAGAAAATGGGGAGAAGGTATGTCATTCCTCACTATACCCAGTAGCCATGAAAAAAGCATATGTTATTCATGGTGAGGGTAGTTTGTTACAAACAGCAATAGAAGAATTCATTTTACTAGATATCGGTAAGTTTACTAACATGGATTTACAGCAGTGGATGTCTTTAACTTATCATGAACAAAAGATGATAAGAGAGACAGTAGACAAGCGTAAGAGAATGGAAGCAGCTGCTACCGATAATTTAGTTAATGGATTAAAAGAATCCGCCGCTCAAGCAGAAAAAAATAAACAACATTGATACTACTCCATTACCACCATTTGGTGGTAATGGAGTAATCTAATTAGGTAAGTTATAAATGACTTCAGCCATTTGATAAAAACCATATTCTGCATTACAATCGTAACCAGGAGGATTTTCAGTTAATACTATTTCATTATCACTAATATACGATACAGATAGATTAAACTTAATCAAATCTTGATAAGGAATAGAGATAGAACCATTTGGACTAATAGAAACAGAACCAATATTTCTATTATTTATCTCAATGAATCTCAAATCGTTTATTTCTTTAGATATCCATGTGGATAACTCAAATAAACCATTAGCGATATGCCTACAAATAGTATAAGCTGTTTGCTCATCCATGTATAATGTATTCAGTAAACAAGCTTGTAAACTAGATAAAGTCATTTCGTAAGATAAATCATCTAAATGAGGATTATCTAAATCATGTTCAAATGTAGGATTCATCATTCTAGTTTGACTATTAAATAGATTACGAACAAAGTCGTTAATGATTACATCAAAGTTTAGTTTGTAGACAGCATTGATATTGGTTTGTTTAAATTTAAGATTACTGTACCCAATAACTAAATTAGCAGCTATCCTAAAGTCAACAGGAATACCAAAATGAAATTCAACTAGGTTTCTTTCCATTATTCATTACTCCGATACTAAACTCAAATTTACATTTATTACTTCAATACTAAGCTCAAATATACCTGAATGAATAACTCTAGTTTTATTCCAAGTCAGTTGAGGATTAAGAACTTGTTCAAATCCTACTACAATAGTTCCAATCACATCAAACATTCCATTACAGATAATCTCAGCAAATATATTCCTTAATAAATTTTTAATATATAGTTCACCATTAGTAGTAGGTATGTTTTCCTTATACATCGAATAAAGGTAAGAATCATCTAAACCATCCGTATTCTGAATACTAATCCTATCTAAATACTTCTTATAAGCAACATCGCTTAAATATTCAGCATCTTCGACAGTTAAAGCTTTATTGAAAGTATAAGTACCACTAATAGCTACCTCTAAGATAAATTGGATATCCTCTTTAGTATCTTTCTTATAAATTAATTTACCTAATTCATCAGCAGAGAAACCATAGAGACTTTCAATGTTAATTAAATGTTTTACCACGAGATATCTCCAGAATACACAACGTCGTTTGAACCATACCCAAAGTCATTAAGACCGGTTTTAAGATTATACAATTCACCATTATCAAAATCAAAATAAATGTTACACAACATATTATTCTCTAAAATATTAACAAGAATAGGAGAGGGATTCTCTTGGCGATAGAATATATCTGTATATGTTTCAATACTTGATACAACTATAGACATATTACCTTTATCATTCTCGATAATATAACGAGATAAATCTGGAAATGATGCGTAAAAGTATTGGTTAAAGAAGTACAGAAAGTAAGCAATAAAGTCAATAATCTCCACAGGAGTAGAAACAGATAAATCTACCTCTACCCCATCTTTATTTATTATCATACCACACTCTTCTTTAACCTCATCATTTTCTATTAATTCCTCGATTATAACATCCATTTGCTGGGTTAATGCTTCTATTGTCGTATAACCAGAGTAATTGATATAATGTCCTAATACTTCATCTGTTAGAGGCATTTGAGATACCTCTAAAGATCGTTTATCAATTAACATAGTGATAAATATAAGCTCAATGATTTCTTCTACACCAAATGGGAAGTACTGTTTATTAGCATCGTACACACCATCGAACATATTATTATAACATGAATCAATAGGTGAGTAACCCATAGCATTAATAGCCCTATTGTATATATCACGAATATAAACACTCATCTCTATTCTAGAGAGATTACTAAAGTCTAAATTCATTTTTAATCCTCACGTATTTCTAAGAACACCATATTTGGATTACGTTGTTTATCTATATCGACAGTTACAAAGTAACAGTCAAAGTCTCTCGGTACGAAATAGAGAAAATTAATGATACATTCAATAATAACCATCAGACTTTCTTCTAAATCATTATCCAGATAAACAGACTCAGCTACATATGTTTCATTTCCATTGATGTCTCTATAATGAATATTAATTCCATCAGTTACTTTTAATGTATTGGTAATGAAGTTACTAACTAACTCGATTTCATTATCGAGTTTAAAGATATCTAAATCTTCTAACATAAACACAAATACATCGCGTAAAGTGAAATCAAAATGATTAATAAAATAATTATTAAGTTTATTAATTTCATCTAATGTGAAACGAAAACTTAATACGTGAATAATGTTAATGGGAATAATATATTTATCCATTTTTAAATTCCTTTATATAAATACTGAAGAGGATAATAAACCCTCTTCAGTATAATAATATATGTTTAATCTTATTTACAGTTTTTTTCTAATTCTTCATGGTATCGTTCAAAATAGATATGGGCAGATTCATCACTAATATAAATAACATCTTCTAACTCACCATTACTATTAGGAATATCTTTAACAACATATTGATTAAACCTTAAAATAGTTTCTCCTGTATTTAGAATTTTAATACCATCGTCTTTAGTCGTTTGAATCACTTCTTTTTGACGACATAAGTGAAACTCATTAATCTCATCTATAAACTCCTTATAGATTTCTTCACCACCAATAATCCAGATATCTGTACCATGTAGTTCAGCAATGTTTCTTAACAGTTTCTTCTTATTGTCGGTATTGTAAATATGTACAATGGATGGGTCTACCATTTGGTCTTCATTGAGAAACTCTTTTGAATTCTTACGGCTAATGATATAATTAGTTCGATTAGGTAATGGGCCTTTTAATGTTTCCCACGTTTTCCTACCCATGATAACAGGATGACCTACAGTTAGTTTTCTAAAGTATTGTAAATCAGCTTTGTTCTTAATAGGTAGCTTATCATTTAAAGAATAAATATAATAACCATTTTGGTTAACCACTACACCAATAATAGCCTTAACTAAATAATCATCTTTGTAAGCATATTCATCTTCTAAATCTTCAACATCTGAATTAGGTAACTGTTCCATAAAGGTACTCCTTAATATAAAATAATATACTGAAGAGGATATCCTCTTCAGTATATTATTAAGTAATATATAATTATTTAGTTAGTACTTAATCTACCTGGTTTGTTTAACACCATGGAAACCATCCAATGTTATTGGTAAGAACGATATTGGTTTAAAGATTACATCCATATCGAATGAACCAATATATACTAAAGAATCAGGATTAGCAGTAACCCTAATCTTACCAGTATCGTAGTTGTAACCATTTTGAGTATATTTAACCACAGTTACTTTTAAAGAATCCATTCTAAAATTAGCTCTACTTTTAATAGCATCAAATACTTCTTTTACTTTAGGAGTACTATATCGCCAACTATCAGTAGTAATACTAAACGAACCATCTGAGTTATCACCATCAATTGCGTAGATTAACCACTGTGCACCTACGTGAACTCTTCTGTAAGAACGAATAGTGCTAGAACCTTCCCAGCGTTCACTATTATCTTTAGCCGTAATTTTAACCGAAGTATTCTTTTCCTTCAAGAATTTATTACGGAATGCTTCAGATGCACCGAATTGGTCTTTAGTTAAACTATCAGGTAAGTTTATTTTAGGACGTGGTGTACCAAACTCAACCTCACTCAATTTTAATGGAAACTCATTAATCTCATTGATATGGTTGAGTAGATTTTGTTCTTCTGAAATATTTGGATTGACTTTCATCTCAATCTCCTTATTACAGAATTACCAACTAAATGATTTAGATAAATCTTGTTTAACTGGTTTAACAGAAGTATGTTTAAAGATATCTGTTAGAATAGACAAAGTAGAAGATTCTACAGATACCATACCTGCTTCAGCACGTTCTACTACACGTTTAGCAGATTCCGCTGTCACTTCAACATCGCAAGTATCAATAGCATTAACGTGATTGACAGATTCGCAAGATGGGCTGATGAGTTTTTCAGCACAAGTAATACCAGGTTCAGTTACATAGTCGAATGTGATTACAGTGTGTAATACTTTAACATTACGACCACCCATGTTCTTACGAGTAGTCAGACTACGTATACTAAAACAAACATTAAATCCTTTTTCTTGCAAGTCTTGTTCTAAGAACTTACCATAAGGACCACTTGGTTTAATTTTAGCAAAGATACCTACACATTTCTCTTTAGTCAATGGGTCGATATAACCTGGTACCAACCAAATTGCACCAAAAGTAGCACATACTTTAGTTTCTTCAATTTGCATATTTCGTTCTAAGAACTGAATGTCAGTCATACCAGCTTCACGTTTAGGATGACCATATTCTGCTTTAACGAAACCACCTTGAATTCTATCATTAAACAAAGTACCTGGAGCAAAGAAGCTTTCAGCACCTTCTGAAGAATAGTATTCGTTTTGACCTGATTTATTTACATTCTTAGATGCGTGGTCTAACGCACCAATACAGATAGTATACCAACCACCTTCGTCAGGTCTTAGGATACCTTGTTTATCTGTACCATCTAATCTTGACATTTTATAGACAAAATTAGAATCTTTCATGTCGTAACTTAACATAATTAAATATCCATTTCTTTTTAATATCTTAAGATGTAATCGATAGTTTCTGTTTGGTTAGTTGGATTATTAATAGCTGAAACGACACCAGTGTAGAAATAACTACCAGTAATTTTAGTTAAGGCACTGGTAGCACTAAAGTTTACAGATGAAGCTGGAACATACACAGGTGGTGTATTAACCATATCAACATCATTAATAATTTCCCGATAATACTGGTTGATGTCATTTGGGTTCCTCGCAATAATACTGATTGGTACAGTAGGTGCCTCCATTGTATCAGATAACGAAGCCCCAGCAAATTCATCACACGTATCGAATATCTTATTAATATCCATATACGTCACGTAGAATGGAACCTTACCCCTACTAATAAATTCCTTGAATACTTTTACGATAATATTATTATCTTTCAAAATATCCATTGTTTTAATAACCACAGAACCAGGTTGATAAGTTAACACATAATACGGTTCTTGTGTTTCCTCATGTGTAACAATATCGACAGAATCTGGGTCTGAATGTAAATACCCCATCATGTTGTGGATTGCATAATAGTTTCCATCTAATGTTTCTATTCTAAACAAACCATAGAACGAGGTATCTACACCAACAGTAGCCAGACCAACTGTTTCAAAACGTACAGGGAAAATGATTTTACAACCTTTAGTGGTAATTACTTGGTTGTCTACTTCTTTTAAAATATCTTTAATTTTATCAGCATCACGCTGTGACAGATTATTCATCAGTTGGTCCTTACAGATTAATAGCTTACTAGTTCAATTTGACCACTAACCCATTCAATTAATAAATCAATCATGGTGTTAGAAATCAATGAAGCTGGAGTAGCATTAGGGTTTTTAATTTCTAATTGATTAATACGTTGAATAATGACACCAGCCATAGTTTCATGGAAAAATAGTTTGCAAATAAGTTGAGCAATAACCATTCGTAATGGAGTTTCCAATAAACGTGAACCAGGATAATAAGCATTAAGAAACTTATTGATTTCACTACGGTACTCTACAGACATTTTATTGTCTGGAATGAAACTACGTAAATCAGAAGTCTCTTCACTATCGATGGTTTCTTGAATCAAGTTAATGATATTACCTTGAATTGCATCCAAGAGACGAGAAATCTTACGGCTTTTCTCTACACGTACTTCACTTGATAAAATAACAGAACCACGGTCTTTTAGTTTATCCAAGTTTTCAACAATGCTACTAATAGAACGATAGTGAACATTATTAGAAGTATTCAGAATACCTACCATTACTTCAATCTTATCTGGACTTTCCCATTCATCGTATACTTTACCATAAACCGTAATTTCCTTCTTAGTTGTATCTGGGTTAATACCGTGGATTAGGATTTTACCAGAAATAGCATTAGCGATTTGGTTAATGTTAGATTGAATTACACGAGCACAGGCAGAACGGAAGAAGTTACACCATACAGTTAAGTTAACATTATCTAAATTCAATCCTTTAGTAGGTTCTTTTGCAATTTTATCTACAATCAAGAAACCAATGACGCTTAATAACATATTGCGATAGGACTGAACCAAACCACCTACTTTTTCATTACTACCTAGAATTAATTCATTATAGGCAGTATCGAATAAATCACCTTCAAATGAATTATTCCAAATAGTAGCTAATTCCATAATACCAGCATTAACATCATCACTGCTAGTACGACACATTTCAATTAATTGGTCACGGCTTAAGTTATCAGGGAATGTAGGTTTAAAGCTAGGACCTTTTTGTACACGCTCTACGATAGCGAAACTATTAATATATTGGCCTAATGGACCATATAGGAAGTCAGGAATATCCAATTTCTTAATATTAATTACAGCACCGCGTTGTTCTTTTTCTTTTAAAGTAACTTCTACTTTATTGTGCAAGTCCTCAACAATCGGATTAACCACATTGCGAACAAAGTTTACTTGATTAATAAGAGGTTTAACATAGGTTTTATCCATTTCATCTAGAGCGACACCTAGTGCAATATTGCCACTTAGAGCAAATGGGGTGTTAGCTTTATCAGATATCAAACTCAGACTTTGATTAATGCTTTCAGTGGAAGCTACAATTTCTTCTTCAGGCATACAGTTTTTAAAGATATATTCTAAGGGGCTGTTTGCTTGACATTTCAGTTTTTGACGCGGCAATAAAGAAGCTTTAGCTGTTTGAGAAGAGAGAGCCAGTAAACGAGTGTTAATCATTTAGAATCTCCTTTAGAAATAATGCGACGTTGCAGGTCAGCCAATGCCAACTCTTCAATAACGTCAGTTGTTAGAACATCACCATCTTTCTCAGGAAGAGTACCGATGACATTATTAATTACATGCAGTGATAAACGACTCACTAGAAAAGCAGCACTGGCTAACACCAATGCGTTTTCTGAATCGACGAGTATTTCTTTATTCATTTTAAATACCTCGAGGTTATTAAATAAATTCATTAAACGTTTAATAAGAAGAGAGACTACTCCCCTAAGGAAGCAGCCTCTCTAGTCACAAATACAGCTATTTTTTACTATTAAAGTAGGTATCCGCTACCTTTTTACTCATCTCAACCAATAAGGTATTTGTCATACCCATTAGGAACGGACTATTTACAATACGGTTGTATACTGAGTTACTACCAAAGATAGCATCAAGTTCCATACCCATAGAACCATCCTTGTTAGCAAGACGTGGTGGATCATCATACACATAGCCCACAGTAGCTTTGAGCTGTGCTCCATATACAACTTTATCACCTACACTAATACCTTGATTACTGCTAATAGTAAATACAATTACAGCTGTATCTACAAGCAATGGATTACCATCTACACGATAAGTATCGTCTACTTCACCGGTATATGGTTTTTTACCTAAAGCTTTTTGTAAAGCAACCAATTTATTATCAGAAGCATTAGCTATTTTCATTAGTGATTCAGACATGTCTTCTTTATCACCATTATAGAATACTTCTACTTTATCAATAACACCATTAATACTACTCTTAGGAGCTGACTTACTTAAGTTTCTTAATAAATCAATACTGTTTTCATCAAACAAATTACCATCATGAGTAATACTGTCTTCAATGTAACATAATGGGTCATCAATCTTAACTACAGTACCAGGTTTAGCCAGTCTATGGATACTTTGGTCAAAGTTTACTACTACTTCTTTTTTCACTACAGTTTTTACACGGGTATTTTCACCAAACTTACGAGTAATAGCTGTAGAGTCTTCAAAAGTATATGGATGCTCAATCAATGCCACTTTACCTAATACACCAGTCTTCATTGCTAATTTACCAGGTTTCATTGGGTCAGATGTAAAGAAGTCAGAGTTATACGCTATCGCGTCACCTTTCTTAACTTTATCACCTTTCTTCAAATGAGTAGTAATATCGTGAGCAGTATTGAAACCACCACTAGAACCATAACGTCTACCGATTTCTACTTGTTTTGTACTACCGTCTTTATAAGTAACTGTGATTGCAAAATCATTAACATCAGTAACGACACCATCTTGTTCAGCAGTAGAAGCATATACATCGCTACAACGCTCTACTAGTTTTTCATCATAACCAGTACGCAAAGGCATTACTTGACCATTAGATGTAGATAGAGTATGGTTGATCTGAGTTCCGAGGAATACTGCGCGTTTAGGGTCATCTGTATCAGAACAAGGATACATCATCATTGCTGTAGAGAATACGTTTTCAGGTTTTAAATCCTTATTTACTTCTTCGGTACCAGAATTTTCAGGTAAACCATAAAGTGATTTAAACTTAGGATTAGCAGACATATAAGTGGTTACACCAGCATCACTACTATCGACAGTAGCTTCTGAAATAACACCTATAGAAGTTTTGTGGTGAATACGTGTACGTTTAACCATACTTTTCTTACCACGACCACCATTACCACTAAATGTCGTTACTTCTTGTTGTTTTAAATCTTGAATTGGATTTAAGTTCTCTACAGTCTGTTTAGATGTATCTTTTAAGATAGACATCCATACTGCTTCTGGGTTAAGTTCAATAGGATAGTTTGCTTTAATACCGTGCCTATTGTGTTCACGTAACGAATTAACAATGGCTTTATATACCTCGCCAGCCATTCTTTCATAACCGGCAATACGTTGACCAGTCATGTCTACTTCATCAGCATGATAGCGAGTTAATAACAATTCAACAGAACGAATTAATAAACCAGTAAAATCAGTAGGTTCATTCATTTCAATCAAAATACGTTCAGTAATCGGGTCTACAAACATGTTGTTGTATAAATCAATTTCCTTAACATATCGTCCTGGAATTTTAATAGACTCTAATAGATTAAAATAGATTTCTTTTCTATCTAATAGGGTTATTGCAGTATCACTGGTATCGCACTTACTTAAACCAGATAAGATTAATGAAGCCATTCTATCTTTACGAGATAATACTAAAGAGAAATCAGAAAACTTAATCATGTATTCATGACTTTCTAATTTAACACGTGTGCCTGTTTTGACTGTTTTATAGTATTTTGGTTTTAAAGCAGCAATCAGTTTAGTTAGACCAAGTTTATAACCCAATACTAAACCAATTGGCAAAGGCTTACCCATGATATCGATGGTAACTGATTCCACAGGTGCTTTAGATGAATCAATACCACACATGGATTCGATATCACCTAGTTCCGTTACTTCATTACCAATAACAGAATAGAAAATACCGTCTTCATTGATACCTAAGCCAAATTTACCTTTATAACTACCAGCAAAGAATAATCCTTTAGATTCTACACTTCTAACTAAGTCATTACCAAAACGTTCATTGGCTTTGTGATAATCAAAATAGATAAAAGCGTCTTTTGTAGTGACTGCTCTAAAGTGCATGGATAATAAAGAGTAAATATCTGGAGCTTTTACATTATTATCAAACACATTACCACTACGTGTTTCTTTTACTGAATCTAATTCTGGATTAAATGCTATAGCGCGTATTTGTCCAATTAACCATTTCTCGTAATTAAACTGACGAGTAGTATCACGTTTAGCAAATGTTTTACCAAAGTAAGAAGTCAATGCCACAGTACTATCGTTAATTTTACGAATAGGAAGATCTCGTCTTTGATTTCTAAGTACGTAATCAACTCCGCTGACCTTAAACTTACCATCGCTGTTTACTCTAGGTAGTTTAACACGAATAGTAGATTGCTCACCTTCGATGGGTTTAATCTTCATGGAGTATACATCGTAACCACCCATGATGTTTTCATGAGTTTGCTTACGTATATCGTGTACAATCGCACCACCACCTTGAATACCTACCATCATTGCTGCTACATCTCGTTCCAAGTGTTTCTCAATGTAGCGCTTACCCATTACATTTAAAGTAGAAACTTCTTTATCTTCATTTGAAATTTCTAATTCTTCAGGTTTAGTATTAACCATTTCACCGACGGTCATTTTACTGTCATTGGTTAATTTCAAATTACGATACTTACCAATAGATTTACGAATACCATCGTATTTAGATACTGTCATGTTTTGGTTTTTGGCAATATAATCTAAAGCAGCTTTGGCTTTCTCTTCAGCTGTTTTTGGTTCTTTAGGTTTAGTTACTAAGACAGGAATTTCTTCAATAGATAATTTAGATACATTGAGTATATCAGATACATCTAAATTAGTATCAATTCTATCGTTAAACTCTTCTTCTTGTTCAGTAGGGATAGAAACTACACGACTAATATTGATATTGTTTTTCTTCTCTTGCTCTTTAGAATCAAGAGATTCAGAATAATCAACATCATCTTCTTCGTCGATAATATCGCCAATAATGTCTAAGTCTTTTTGAACCGTTAAATCAGCAGAGTCTTCTGTAACGATATTCTCAGTAATATCAATACCGTCTACTTCATTCCCCTCTTCATTCTCGTCAGATTCATTAACATCATTACCTTCAACATCTTCTACAATATCTGTATTTTTGTCTTTAATGTCAGTTAATGAATTACTTTGTTTATCTTTATTAGATTCGTCATCGGAACCTTTAAAGTCTTCTGTTTCCTTAGCTTCTTGTTCCAATACTTCTTCTTCAGTTAATTCAATCAAACTAGAATCGGTAGAAGCTTTGTTTAATTCAATAAGCATTTTAACAAAGTTTTTAGACATATTGGTTGGGTCTAGTTTACCTGACTTGTTTTCATCAGATTTACGCCATCTGTCTAATTGACCTAAAGAATAATAAGTAAAGACATTATTGCTAATAAAGACAATATTAATCTTATCTAATATTTTTAAAGGAATGTTTTTAAAGATAGACTTATTACGATTTAAACCTAACCATTTCCACAATTCGAAAATAATCAGTTTCTCTAGTGTATTGAAACGAGTAAAGAACATATTGGTTACAGTATTTGCAGCCATCTTCATCTCAGATACTTTTGGTAAGTCTTTTAAATCAGGTACATTTAAGAAAATAAACTGATTATAATAATCACCATGGGCATCGTAAATGTCTTTCATCCCTTTAATAAAAGTATTAATAATATTAGTATTCTTATAATAAGGGATACGAATCTCATTACCTAAGTATTTATACCTTTTATCGCAAATAGCATAGTTTAAAATAACAGGTACTAAAGGATTAGGTTTTACTTTACTTAAGTCGTAACAAGGAATAAATTTGTGATTCTGTTTAATGTATTTACGAATAACTTCCAAAGGCATAAACGCACGTACATTCATGTTACCTAAACGCGTAATTAAGTCTTGGTAAAAATAAATAGGAATACGCTGTACAGTTTCCGCAAACATAGGGTTAGTTTTACTCGGCCCTACATCATCACTGGTACTACCAAAGTAATGGAAAGCATTTTGTTTCGGTAAAATAAATTTAGATAAATTAAAAATCCTCGGTGCTTGTAATTTATCTACAGTTCGATTACCGAATTTAAGATAAAAGTTATTGTAGTTTATTCTCATTTCACACTTTCCTCAAAAGTACCAAGATTATGGCAAACAAAGTTAATCGTGTCAAAACCCAAGGGATAACGAATTCGCCCATCGCTATTAATATAGGCTTTTTTAGTTTTCTTATACTGTTTAATCTCATTTTTAGATTCCTCAGTAAATGAACAAATAAGGTTTTCTTGGTCACCATCGTTTAAATTGGTGACTAATTTGGACCATATCATCATCTTCAACATTACTTGCTAAGACTCCAAAGTAACTATAAAGCTACTAAGAAGGATACATAGAGGATTTGTAAACTAATTACAAATCCACTGTACCTGCCCCCCATTTGGGACTCACTTGAGTCCTACGTCTTTCGACTGGTCTCTGAACGTTCACCCTTAATACCAAGGGCGCTTCGCTGCGGGTTATTGTATTGACTAATCTCTTTTACTATCTCTTAATTGGTTAGATTAAGCCCTATAGTGTATTACTACCTATAGTTAGTGTATTAGTCTTTTCACAGTTTTCCCGTCAATTAGAGGGGTTTGCTATTCTCTTATTTCTAAGAGAAGCGGACAACGATTAGTTTTTTATCCGCGCCTTGCCCCGAATACGATGTCACAGGTGGACTCATGGAATTGAAACAATCCATTCCGTATACAGGGAATTTTAAAAACTCTGGACTATTATCGTCTAGTTCCCAGTTATCATTTAACATTCTACGTTTTTCGGTCTTGGTTGTTGTCATGACAATTGTATTGCCAGGAACATTACTACCAATACCTGTAATAGGATACCGTGTAGCAAAACCTGGAGTATTGTTAATTTCATGGTAAGTACAAATATAAAGTAATTCAATAAATGTCAATGGGTGTACATCTTCCTTACTTCTATCAGGTGGTAACTCTGTAATACTATTCATGATTTTAAAAGTATTATCAGGACCTTTATAAATTAAAGCAAGGTAATAACCATCTACTTCAATGGCTTTATGTCTAACAGCATCTGGTTTAAAACGATGGATTAATTTACGAATACCTTCGTCAGACTGAAATACATCAAACCAATCCTGATTAAGATAAACATCTTCTTCTTTCAATGTTTTCTTATTAACTAATTTAACAGGATGTAGAGGGTCTGAAAACTTATCTTTTAAGAAACTATTTTTAATACCACGAATTGCAAACGGTAGACAAGATACAAGTTGCTGATATAAACCAACGACAATATTGTTATAGCCTTGGTTATCTTTATCATGTGCAAAACGACCAGATGCTTTAGGTGCAGTAATTACGTTACGGGTAGTTTGGAAGACATTACGTGAAGCCCATTTACCTTGGATTAATTTCTTCTTACCATGGCCTGTAATTTCACCTAAGTACATAAACAATTTTAAAGCAGTCTTTTGAATCGCATAGCGTGTATTATTTAGTAAAGCCATGTTAGACTTATGTGAAGTACTACCAATAGAGGAAGCTAAAGACAATAACTCACGATAGATTTGATTTACTTCATCATGGGTGATTTGACCATCTTTAAATTCTACGTCACGATAACCAGCTTGTAGAATAATAAATTTATTAATCTTTAGAATATCTTTATTCTTTTCAATTAATTTAATGGTCTCACGTCGTTTAGGGGAACCAGTATCGGGTAATTGGTATTTATCAAAATTTCTAAAAAAGAAATCATAGCCTGTTTCACCGTCGATGGCATTAGAACGAACAAACTGTTTGGTTTCTTCATCAAAAACAGCAAAGGCCGTACCAGCCATAATTTCGTCAAGTAATCTATTTGCTGAAATCAATTCACGATAAACCAAAGGATGTAGAATTTCTACGTTTAAATCCATATAGGCTTGTTTTTTTAAACGTAATGGGTCACCTACAGGACCAAAGATTTCATTAGACCAAAGACCTTCTGGGTGTAAGTTATAGTTCGCACCATCGAACATATTACCAGAAGTGACTTTTCCTAATTGCTTATAAATATTTCCAGAATCTAGATTAAGTAAAGAAAGATTAAAAGGTGTTCTTGCCTTTACTTTCTTAGCGTAATTTTCATCCATAAGAATTATTCCTTATAATGAGAGTAGCCTAACAGTGCGTTAGGCGTAAAGTTATGAAATCCCAATAATATAATTGGAGTATATAAATTTTTAATAAAATACAAACAGGAGCATTATATCATGTTTGGAAAAAAGAAGAATATCCAAAAAGCCATGGCTATGGATAATGAATTCGATTTCGATTTTGATTTCGAAAAAGAAATGAATGATGGTGATTTCTTCGACAGCGGGGAGTCAATGGATTTTGAAAAGAATAAATCCAATCGTTCTCCAGCATTAAATGCTACAGCAGATGTCGCCAAAGGTATATCAGATGCTGTCATCTCTAAACAAGGGATGAAGACAATCCTAACTAAAGTACTCCCTAAGTCTTACGGTGAAGTATTCGAAGAAGTATCTAATGCAAAAGATAACTTAGGTTATACCATCGGTGAGTCTTTAGAATCACTCAATTCAGTTAAAAAACAAACACAGAATCTTTTACGTAAAGTAATCCCTATTTCAGAAAGAAATGGTTTAACTAAGGTAACTAACTTATTAAATAAAGTAGCTGGAAGTGATGATGATTCATACGATAGCGGAGAGGATTCTGAAGAGAACAGAAGAAATAACTCAATAAACCAAACACTTGGCGAGTTGTTTAGTTTACAGACAAAAGTACAGCAAAAACAAAGAGTAATTGACGAGAAAAAAGAGCTGGCTAAAGATGCTGTTGAAACTACACGGTTTGAAGGTCAGTATCGCGTATTAGCTTCTGTAGATGCTTCTTTACGTCAATCTGTATTATTTAGTAATACCAATACATTTAATTATTATCGTAAGTCAATTGAATTAGGTATTAGACAACTTCACGTGCTGAGTGATATCTACCATAATCAATCTACTTCTAATGTTACTTTATTGAAAACATTAAACGATATTAAATTGAATACTGGTTTACCTGATTATGTTAAAATGAAAAATACAGAAGCATTGAAACAACAGGTTAAACAAAAATTCTACGGTAATATATATTCTGGTTTCATGGAAAAATTGACTAAGAATATTGGTGAAAATATTACACAACATGTTGGTACATTTAGTGATCTCTTTGAATCTATTTTCCCTATGGCTGAAGCCATGTTAGATAATGAAGCTGACGATATGTTCGACGATGGTCGTTCTGATACTCGAAAATTATCTGGATTAGCTTCTGGTTCATTGTTATCTATAGCAGGTGGTAAGGTAGGTAAATTTCTTAGAAGGAACATGAAAGGTACCAAATACGGCGATAAAATTCTTAAAGGTGGTGTTGCATTAAACCGCTTTAAGAATAACATGGGTCCGGAATTATCTAAGATGTTAGGTAGTAAAGAAATTGAGAAATTCTTCATTAACTATCTAGGTACAAGAGATAAACAAGCAGATGGTTCTTTAGGAGATAAACAATCCAACACAATAACCGATTGGATACTTAACGGTATAGATTGGTTAAAGATGCATGTAGATGAAGCTACAGATAAGGCAAAAGCAATTCATGTAGATAATCTTAATGGCTATAAGGATTTTAATACACCAGAAGGACAACAAAGATTAACCAATAAAACAGTTAATGTCATCATTCCTGGTTATTTGTCTAGAATCTTACGTGAAATCACCATGATAAGAACTGGTTCTCCTGCTGAACTGTTAGATTATAACCACGCATCAGGACGATTCCAAAAAAGTTCAGAGATGCAAAAAGATTTAACAGTTCGAGCATTGGGTACTAATGCAGCAAATACTTATACTTCTGCTGGCTTAGGTGTAATGGGTAAATTGGATTTACATGGTTATAATAAGATTGGTAAATTAGAATATAAGGATGGTTTTACCAAAGAAGATTCTAATTTAATTGGTCAGATATTAATTTCCTATAGCAAAGCAGGTAAACCACTAACACCAGAATTACTTTCTAATCCAGATACGTTTGCTACATTGCTTGGCAAAGAAAAAGCAGAAATAGTAGCTAAGAAGTTTAAAGAACTTAACAGACGAGATCACGAAGAAGATGAAGAGAACTTCGCAGAAATTGCTGACAATATTAATTCAGCTACTAAAGGCTTAGAACCAGATATTGATTTAATTAATAATTTATCTGCAACAGGTCAACTAGATTATTTAAAACGAAGTGGTGTGGTAACTGTAGATGGTAGAATTGGCTACGATAGTTTCATGTCTAATTTGAACAATCTATCAGGTAATGATTTTAGGGATGTTATGCGTAGTTATTATACAGACCAAAATGATAATAAACTAGCATATAGAAATTCTTCTAAAAATGCTGCTTCAGCATTAGCTTATCAAAATAGCAGAACAAAAAGTGGTTTTGGTAATACAGTGTTAGGTAGAACAATTTCAGATAGTTATTTATCAGGTAGATACGACCCAAATAGAAAACTATTGCCTTATCTTCCTAATAGTACTGGTTCAATGACAGTAAGTGAATTAGAGAAAATGGGTAGCTTTGCATCTGGTGGTTATACAGGTAAATCTACTTCTGGTAATTCAGAAGACGAGTTGGCTGGTGTAGTCCATAAAGACGAATATGTCATCAACCAAGAAGATGTTGAGAAAATGGGCGGTCCTTCGGCTATCCAGAAATTTATCAACATGTTCAGAAGAACTGCTGAAAAATCTACGGATGCATTTGATTCTATTAAGAATACGCTGAATACCCAAATTGGTTCTAATAAAGAAGGTAAATCTAATTTAGAAATCATTGCTGACAATACAATGTTAACCAATCTATATTTAAAAGTAGCTGTGCAGAAATTAGATACTTTAAGTTCATTGGCTATTTCCGATAAAGTAGAAAGCAGTGATCCGACTACACAAACAGGTAAACGCTGGTGGCAGTTCGCTAATAATATATTTAGACGTAAACGCCAAGTAATGGGACCTCCTAAACCAAATGAAACAATTGAAGAACAAAAGAAATCTTTGCTTAGACAAAATGCAGAATTTCTTTGGGGTATTGGTACATGGCCATTTAGAACAGGTATACCTGCTGCATTTGGTATAGGTTCTAGTATTATCGGTGGTGGTATTGATTTATTTAGAGATAATAAAGACAAGTACGTGAAGAATGTACAGGATTTTTATAACGATAAATCAAACAAACTTAAAGATAAGTTCATGGACGTATATAAGCAAGGCACGCCTGAACCCATTTTAAAAGCCAAAGATTTCATGATGGGTAAATACCGTACAGCAGAAGGTAAGGTCATTAAAAAATGGGAAGACATCCAAGGTTCAATTTACGATGAAGAAGGTAATCTCTTATTAACCTACGATGAATTTAAAGATTCTATCGTGATGTTTAAGAACAAACCAACAGTTGTAAAAGCGATGAATTGGTTTAAAGAGAAGAAAGTACTTCGTAAATTAGGTGGTTTAGCAGTAGGTGCAGCACTATTAGGTCCAGCTGGTGTTATCTTAGCAGCAGGACATATGTTAGCTAAAAAACATAATCTTTACGGTAAAGCCAAAGAAGGATACGTTGATGCCTTACAAGTAGACGTATATTTACCTAGTGACTTGAAAAACCCTGTAATGCTTGCACGTGATATTAAAGACAGAATGTATTACGATGAAGGTGCAAATGACTATGTTACTGACGCTCGTAAAATGATAGGCCCAATCTACGATGTTAGACAAATGCAAGAATCTGGTACACCTACTATTATCGTTACCCAAGAAGAAATCGAAAAAGGTTTAGTAGATAAATACGGTAATAAGATTGGTTCAATGGGTAAATTAGTCGGTAAGAAATTATCTACTATGGCTGGTAACTTAGTATCCAAAGGTGTAAACTTAGGTGTTAAAACTGCTGTAGGTGCATTTAAATTAGCTAGATTTGGTTTTAACTTAGCAGTAGGCGCAGCCAAGATAGGTTGGGCTGTTTTATCTGGTGCTGCTTCTGGATTTAAATCTGGTTTTGATAAAGGTATTGGTAAAGTAAAATCAGCAATGGACGGTATGTTCTTAAACCTTGCTTTGGTTAACGATACTAATCGATATCTCTATGCTATTTATAATCTCTTAGATAAACGCATTCCATTGCCTGCAGGCACTTTAGGTGATGTAGATGGTGATGGTTTACGTGAAAATGGCATGGCAGATAACCGTAAGAAACGAGCAGAAGAGAAGAAAGAAAAAGCCGAAGACGAGAAACAAGCTAAACGAGACTTCCGATTAGCCTCTATGATTGCCAGTCTTTTACCATTTGGTTTTGGAAAAGGTAAAAAGAAAAAAGATAAAGACGGTGAGGAGGAAGAGGGTGGTGGATTCCTAAGTACGCTTTGGGATGGTGCTAAAACTGTCGGTGCTGGTATGTTAGGTCTAATGGGTCTAAAAGGCGGCGGTAAAGCAGCTTCAGTAGGTGGTAAAGCCGCAGGCGGTTTTCTAGGCAAAGTAGCTTCTAAAATACCAGGTGCTGGCATTGTAGGTAAAGCTGTTGGTGGATTATTACCAAAAGGTGGTTTAGCCGGTAAACTTATGGGTGGTTCTGCTAAACTAGGTGGTAAACTCCTAGGTGGCCTTGGTATGGTCACTTCTGGTGTATCAATGGCCAGCAATTTAGCACAAGGTAACTTCGGTGATGCCGCATGGGATGCAGGTGGTTTAGCTCTATCTGCTGCAATGACTCCAGGGATTGGTTTAGGCGGTTTAGCCAGTGGTCTAGGTACTGCGGCTACATTCTTAGCTACTAACCCAATTGGTTGGGCTATCTTAGGTACAGCAGCTGTAGGTGCCGTAGGTTATGGTCTGTATAAGTTATTGAAGAATGATACCAAAATCAATGATAAAGTAAAAGCACGTTTGTTAATGTATGGTTTTAATCCAGATGAAGATGAGAAGAAAGCTAAGATTATTCTGAAGTTTGAGAATATGTTAGACGAAGCTGTTCGATTTGTAAATGGACAGATTAGCATCGATGAATCTAAAATAGACATCGAAGAAGTGATGGAACTATTTGAAGTAGATAAAGAAGATAAAGAACATACAGCTAACTGGATGTATTGGTATAACTCTAGGTTCAAACCTGTGTTTACAAAAACCATGAGTGTATTAAAAGGTATTAATCCTAAGTACAGTGCTGAAGACGTTTATGATTTGAAAGACCAAGAAGAATATAAATACTACGTAGGGATTAAACCAAAACCAGGTGAGTATAATTCTACACAATCTCCATTTAAAGACGCTGCGATTAACAGTTCAGGTGAGCAAGCAATTAGCTTTATTGATAATATCTTAGCTAAGATTAAATCCACTCCAGAAGGTGCTAAGTTTGCACAAGGTGCTGCAATGGCCAATGGATTACAAGAGCAAGCTAAGAAAGACGCTGAAACTGCTAAGATAGAAGCTGGTTTAGATAAATCAAAAGCTAAAGATATTGGTACAATGGGTGTAGGTGTCACAGCAGCTGGTGCTGCCGGTGCATTAGCAGCTTCTGCTACTAAGAGTAAGCCTGTTACTGACTTTATTAAAGGTGCAGGTAAATTTAGCTTATTAGCCGCTATTCCAGGTATTGGTATTATTACTGGATTAGCCAGTAGTTTTGGTTTATTTGAATCAGACACTATTGAAAATACACCTACCGAAAATGGCTATGATCCATTTAACGCTATTCGTTATAAAACATATGGTTTAACCAGCTTATCAGAATCTGACCGTATTAGTACATTAGCTCGTTTAGAATTAATGGTAAAAGAAGGCGTAACCATATCCCAAGGTAAGGCAACCTATAAAGGTGATATCGCTGAATTAGTGGTTAAATCTTGTGGCTTATTTGGTATTGATAAAAACGATACCAGTGGTTTACAAAGATTGACTGTATATTTAGGCGCACGCTTTATACCTGCATTCCTAAACTTAATGAATGGGTTACGTTCTGTTTTAAATAGTAATGATATATTCGTTATCTCTAGAGCAAGACCATCTGAACAAATGGCTATTGCTACGACCATGATGAATAGTGAAGGCAAACAAGGTTCTGTTTGGTCATGTACTGTTTCACCATGGGAAGGATATACATTAAATACCAATAAAGCATCTGCAGACCCCGATATTAATTACCTGAAAAAAGATGTAGAATCTAAAGGTAGTTCCGAAGGTAAGATTAAAGCCATTGAACAAGCCAATGAATCTACCACCATGGGACAATTATCTAGTGCCATGGATAAGGTAAAAGATTATGGTTCTAATCTTTGGAATACATTTAAGAACACAGCAGGTAATGCCTGGGATAACATTAAGCAAAATGTAATGGATGTATGGAATGGTGATAAGAACGTATTTGATGCTGCTACAGATGTTGCATCTAACTTAGCATATGGCACTATGGCAAATATACAAGCATTAACTGGTGATGGTGCTGGCGGTAGTTTAGCCAACGTACCACAACCTATTGGCTCTGGTAGCTGGGGTGCTGTAAGAGATACCATTATTGCTGCCGCTAAAGTTGTTGGTGTTGACCCTGGTCTGTTAGCTGGTATGGCAGCACAAG